>WNGM01001463.1_pt1 | contig 19051 bp, 15 predicted proteins | sample 5400571 | NCBI WGS metagenome assembly WNGM01 (sample SAMN13153378, study PRJNA577476) | soil metagenome | isolation source: 100 cm soil or saprolite under Garry oak tree replicate 2 | place: USA:California | collected 2016-06-15 | reverse complement strand
CTTCCCCGCCGATCGGTTCATCTGGGTCGTGCTGCCATGGCTTGCCCTCGCATGGGGCGCGGGCCTCGTCCGCCTGTGGCACGCCGGCCGACTCCGGGTTCTCCGCGTCCCCGTAGCGCTCGCGGCGGCGGCAGTCGCCATCGGGTACGCGCAGGTCGAGGGGATCGGCCTCGCCACGCGGTCTTGGAGCGCCGCCCCCGCGCGCGTGGCGACGATCGCCGAGGAGATGCTCCCGTGGGTCGCGACGCTACCTCCCGACGCCGTGATCGCCGCCGACTTGGAGCCGCTGATCGGGCTGAACACCGGCCGGACATCGGTGCCCTTCTACATCTACGCGTACCGCGGAAGCCAGGTGATCTCGCCCGGTCCGGCCGAGCAGCGCGCCTACCTCGAGCGGCAGGGGGTGACACATATCGTGACCTCTGGGTACGTGTCCCGATCCGCGCCTCAGCTCGACGCGCTGCTGGGCGCCTATCCGGGCTGGCTCACGGTAGTCAAAGGATGGCGCGACGGACGGGCGGCGTTCCGGATCAACCGTGGACCCTAACGGCCGCTCCGGGCCAGCCGACCAGCTCGGCGCCGCGACGCTCGAGCGCATGGCCGCCGCGCCCCGGTACAACCGGTGGATGTTCGAGCGCCTGCGCCCCTGGGTCGGGCGGCGAGTGCTCGAGATCGGCGCCGGCATCGGCAACATGTCCGCGTTTCTGGTCGACCGCGAGCGTCTCGTGCTCACGGACACCGAGGACTACTACCTGGGCCGGTTGCGCGAGCGCTTCGCGGGCCGGAGCCACGTGACCGTCGGGCGGTTGCGGCTCCCGGCGGTGGACGCGACCCTGGTCGCCGAGCGCCTCGACACGGTGGTGTGCCTGAACGTGCTGGAGCACATCGAGGACGACCGCGCCTCGCTCGGTGCCATCTACGGGCTGTTACAGCGGGGTGGTCGGCTCGTCCTGCTCGTGCCCTCGTTGCGAGCGCTATACGGCACCCTCGATGAGGCGCTGGGGCACTTTCGTCGCTACGTGCCCGGGGAGCTCTCGGCGAAGCTCGCCGCGGCGGGCTTCCGCGTGCGTCATCTCGAGTACTTCAATCTCGCGGGCGTCCCGGGATGGTGGTTCGCGGGCCGGGTACTGCGCCGCCGGCTCATCCCCGTGGGCGCGCTGCGCTGGTACGAGGCGCTGGTGCCACTGTTCCGGCTGGAGCGACTGCTCCCGTGGCGGATCGGGCAATCCCTCATCGCGATCGGGGAGGTGCCGCCGTGACCAAGCCGGTGCTCCCGAACGAGCTGGTGCTGTCCGTCGTGGTGCCGGCCTTCAACGAAGCCGAGACGATCGAAGCCGTGCTGCGCCGGCTGCGGCAGGTCCCGCTGCGACTCGAGGTGATCGCGGTCGACGACGCGTCGACCGACGGGACAGGGGACATCCTCGACCGGCTGGCGGCCGAGGGCGGGGGATTGGTGCACAAGGTCATCCGCCACCCGACCAACCGCGGCAAGGGGGCCGCGTACCGAAGTGGGGTCGCCGCCACGACGGGGCACGTCGTCGTTGCCCAGGACGCCGATCTCGAGTACGACCCCGGCGAGCTCGTGAGGCTGCTCGAGCCGATCCGGGACGGCCGCGCCGACGCCGTCTATGGATCACGTTTCCAGGGCGGGGCGCGCCGGGTGCTGTTCTTCTGGCACGCCGTCGGCAACCGCTTGCTCACGTTGCTATCCAACATGTTCACCAACCTGAACCTCACCGACATGGAGACCTGCTACAAACTGGTGCGCTCCGATTTGCTCAAACGCCTGCCCCTTACGGCCGACCGCTTTGGCCTCGAGGTCGAGCTCACGGCGCGGCTCGCGCAGGCGCGCGCCCGCATCTGGGAGCTGCCGATCTCGTACAGCGGGCGCACCTACGCGGAGGGGAAGAAGATCACCTGGCGCGACGGCATGGCGGCGCTGATTCACGTCGTGCGCTACAACCTGCTGCCGCCCCGCAGCCGTGCCCGCTAGGCGCCTCACGCTCGCGCTCGTCTGCGTGGCGGGCACGGCGATTTATCTGCCGACCGCACAGTTCACATTCGTCCAGGACGACCGCGCAATCGTCGCGGCGAATCCTCGCGCCCACTCGGTGTCACAGGCCTTGCGCGCCTTCGACGAGCCGTACTGGCCCACCCCGTCCGGCGGGGAGTACTATCGGCCGCTCACGATCCTGAGCTACGCCGTCGACTGGACCCTGAGCGGCGGTCGGGCGGGCTGGCTGCACCTGATGAACGCGCTGTGGCACGGGCTCGCGTCCCTGCTGGTGGTTCTGGTCTTCGAGCGGTGGCTGTCACCGGCGGCCGCTGTCGCCGCGGGACTGATCTTCGCCCTGCACCCCGTACATGTGGAAGCCGTGGCAGGTCTCGTCGGCCGGGCGGAAGTGCTCGCAGCAGCCGGTATGCTCGGCGCGGTGCTGTGTGCCCGACGCGGCTGGTGGGTCGCCACCGTCGCGTGTGCGGCGGCCGCGATGCTGAGTAAGGAGCACGGTGTCGCGACTGGTGTCTTGATCGTGCTCGATCGCTGGCTCCGACCCACCGACGAGCCGCGGTATCCCGCCGGGCTGTATGCCGCCTTGGGAGGCGTGACGGCGGCCTTCGTGGTCGCCTGGTACCTGATCGGGCACCGCGCCACGTCCGACGTGGCTCCGGTGTTTCTGGGGGCCGGGACCGGGCAGCGTCTGGTCATCGCCCTTCCCGCCGTGCTTCGGGCCGCCGGATTGCTCGGGTGGCCGGTTGACCTCTCCGCCGATTACGGCCCGCAGGTCATCCCCGCCTACAGCGCCATCTCCCTGGCCGCGCTGGGCGGGACGGTGGTCGTCGGCGCGGCGGTCGCGACCGGGTGGTGGGCCAGACGAGCGGCTCCCGCGCTGAGCTTCGGCGCTTGGGCATCCGCGGCCACCTACCTGCCGACGTCCAATTTGGCGTTCCCGTCAGGCATCGTCCTCGCGGAGCGGAACCTCTATCTGCCGGTGCTGCTCGTCGCGGCGCTGACAGGTGTGGCGGTGCAGTGGGTGCAGGGCCGGTGGGGGGGGGCGGCGCCGCGGGGCATCGGAATCGTGACGGCCGCGCTCGCCGTCGCCCTCGGCTGGCGCACGCTCTCGCGGCTTCCCGTGTGGCGCGACAACCGCACGTTTCTCCTCACACTCCTGACCGAGCACCCGGAGTCTTACCGCGGGCATTGGTCCGCGGCGGCGGTGCTGGCGGGCCTCGGCGACACGGCCGGGGCACGCCGGGAGTACGCAGGCGCCGATTCTCTGTTCCACGGCGACCCGCATCTCGATGCGACGCACGCCCTGTTTCTGCTCGGTCTGCGAGACACCGCCGGCGCGCGTCCCCTCGTCGAACGCGCGCGGCAGCGGGTGGTCTACGAGCCCATCGCGCTGCGCGCGCAGGTTCTGCTGTTGCTGCGCCGCGGGCAGCGCGCTGGTGCCACGGCGCTCGCCGATACGGCCCATATACGGGCGCCGTGGGACGCGTCCTGGTACGATGTCCAGTTGCGCTGAGCGGGTGGCCGCGGCGTGACGGTCCCGACCCTCTCCCACGCGGCGCGCGCCGGCCTCGCGGCCGGAGGCCTCGCCGTCCTCGCCGGCGCCCTCACGCTCAACCGCAACCTGGTCGGCGTCTTCTATGACGACGGCGTGTACGCAGGTTTAGGGTGGGCCCTCGGGCATGGACTCGGGTACGTCCACCCGAATCTGCCCGGCACGCCGGCCGCAGTGCACTTTCCGCCCCTTTACCCCCTGCTCCTCGCCCCGCTGTTTAGGGCCCTCCCGGTCGCCGCCGCCGCCCTCGCCGGGAAGGTGCTCAACGTGGGGCTCGCGGCCGTGGGGGCGGGGCTCATCGCGTGGCACGCCACGCGCCGCGAGCTGCTCGGGCCTGACGCGCCGCGCTGGCTCGCCGCCGCCGTGGTCGCCGCTGCCAGCCTCGCGATACCGGTCCTCACAGTGCTCACCGCCCTCTTGTCCGAGCCGCTGTTCGGACTCCTCCTGGCCGGCGCGATCGTCTGCGCCGACGATCTGCCGGCGGGGTCGGGCGCGCCGTCCCGACGAGCTGTGCTCGCGGGGGTCGGTGCGGCGGCCGCGCTGCTCGCCCGCTCGATCGGCGTCGCGGCGGGGGTTGGCATCGTGGTCTTCCTGATGGTGGTGCGCCGCGTGGAGGCGAAGACCGCGCTGCTCACCGCGCTTCCAGTAGTGCTCGCGACGCTCGCGTGGGGCTGGTGGACGCTGAGTCACCGGGCGGGGATCGACCCGGCCATCGCCGCTGGCTACGGGACGTACGGCGACGTGATCCGGCAGGCGGGTCTGAGCGCGCTCGCCACGCGATCGCTCGACCTGCCGCGCCCGCTCGCCGTGCTCACGCTGGGGTGGGTGCCGTCCGTCCCCGTCTACTACCTGCTGGCAGTGCCGGCGCTCGTCGTCGGCCTGTATGGGCTCATCGTGCTGGTCTCGCGCTCCGCGATCGGCGCCACGCTCGTCGTCTACCTCGCGATCCTGGCGGTGTGGCCGGTGCGGGCCGATCGCTTCCTGTGGGCCGTCCTGCCGTGGATCGCGCTGGCCTGGGCCGCTGGAGCGCTCGCCTTGTGGCGGCATGCGCGACTGCGGTTGCCGCTCATGGTGCTGGCGACGGCTCTCACCCTGGGCTACGCCGTCTATGAGGCACGGGGCTTCGCGGGCCGCTGGTGGGCCGTCTCGGGGCAGCGGATCTCGACGAACTTCGCCGAGCTACTGCCTTGGGTCGAGACGCTCCCGGCGGACGCCGTGCTGGCGACCGATGCCGACCCGTTGGTTTCCCTCTACACCGGACGGCGCACCGTCCCGCTGTACGTCTATGCGTACCGCGGCGCCGGCGACGCTGCGTTTCCGCCGTCCGAGCAGCTCGCTTTCTTCCAGCGGGCCGGCGTGACTCACGTGCTGCTGGGCGGCCCGGGCGAGTCGGCCGCGCAACTGGACGCGCTGCTGGGTGCCGTCCCGGGGAGGCTCAAGCTGGTCCATCGCTGGCCAGGCCAACGGCTGGCGTTTGAGATGACGGGTGAGCACTAAGCGCCTGTCGCTCGTCGTCGCCGGTTGCGCGGTGACGGTGTACGCGGGCGCCCTGTGGAACCGCTTCGCGCTCGACGACAATCCCGTCGTGCACTTCAACGCACTGGTGCTCGGCTGGAGCGGCGTCTGGCGCGCGTTTCTCTCGCCCTACTGGCCTCCGGAGCTGGGCGGCGGGATGTACCGTCCGTTGACCCTCGCGACATACGCACTCGACTGGCGCGTGGGATGGACGGCGTGGTTTCACGCGACGAACGTGCTGTGGCACGCGGCGGCGAGCGTTGCGGTGGCGCTCGTCGCCCGCCGCTGGGCGGGCGATCGCGGCGCGCTCGCCGCCGGGCTCGTTTTCGCCGTGCATCCGGTGCACGTCGAAGCCGTCGCGAACCTCGTGGGCCGGGCGGAGCTGATGGCCGGGGCGTTCGCGGTGCTCGCCGTGTACGCCGCGCTGGCGCGCGACAGCGTCGGCTGGTCCGCCGCCGCGCTCGCGGCCGGGCTCCTCAGCAAAGAGAACGCCGCCGTTGTCCCCGCGCTGATCGCGTGGGCCTGGGTCGTAGGTCTGGAGCGGCCGTCGCGTCGCCGTATGGGGGTCTACGCCGCGAGCTGGGTCGCCGTCGGCGCCGCGTATGTCGTGGTGCGCTGGGTGGTGCTGCGCCACGAGTCGACCTTCGTGAACGGCGCGCCGATCTTCATCGGCGCGTCGCCGTGGGCGATTCGGCTGACGGCGGTGGCGGCGTTCGCGGACTTCGCCCGCCTGCTCGTGTTCCCGCTCAAGCTCCGGGTGGACTACTCGCCGGCGGAGCGAACGCTCGTGCCGTCGCCCTTGGATGGGCGCTTCCTGCTCGGCCTGTGGTGCCTGGCGGTGTGGGTGGGGCTGCTGGTGCTGGCGTGGCGCCGGGGTCGCAAACTCGAGGCGTTCGGCCTGGGATGGATCGGGTTGGCGCTGCTTCCAGTGGCGAACCTGTTGTATCCGGCGGGGGTGTTGGTGGCGGAGCGGACGTTGTACCTGCCGTCGGTGGGGCTGGCGTTGGCGACGGGCGCGCTGCTGGAGCCGCTCGCCGCATTCGACACGCGGCGGTTGGCGTGGGTGCTGGGAGTGGTGGTGATGGCGGGCGGGGCCCGCACCGCGCTCCGCGTTCCCGTGTGGCGCGACGAGCTGTCGGTGGTGCTGAGCGAGCTCGAGGATTCGCCCCGCTCGTACGCAGGGCCGGCCCACATGGTGGTGCTGTACCTGAACGCGCACCAGCCGGCCAAAGCGCTCGAGGCGTTCCGCCGCTCCATCGACATCTACGACGCCACGCTGCCGTGGGTGTACGTCACGGGCGCGGAAGCGGCGATCAGTGCAGGGCTCCCGCTCACCGCCGATTCACTGCTCGAGCGGCTGGAGCGGTTGTGCGCGCGCTGTGATCACTATTATCGCTACGAGGCGGGAGCGGCCCTGGCGCGCGGCAACACGGCGGCGGCCGAGCTGTTCGCTGCCCGTCTCCGAAAGCCGGGGGCGTCGGGCCCGTGACTCCCAAGCGGGTATTTCTCGTGGTCGCCGTGTGCGCAGCGGTCGTATACCTCGGCGCTCTGTGGAATCGCTTCGCGTTCGACGATCTCCCCATCGTTCTCTGGAACTCGCTCTTCCGGCAACCGGGCGCCTGGCGGCGCGCGTTCGCGTCCTCCTACTGGCCCCCCGAGATGGGGGGCGGGATGTACCGCCCCCTCACGGTGGCGAGCTACGCCATCGATTGGCTCGTGGCGCGCGCCGCGTGGTTCCACGCGGTGAACCTCTTGTGGCATGCCGGGACGAGCGTCGCGGTGGCCGCGCTCGCGCGGCGCTGGGCGGGTGACAATGCGGCGCTTGCGGCCGGGTTGGTCTTCGCGGTGCATCCGGTCCACGTCGAGGCCGTGGCCAACATCGCCGGCCGCGCCGAGCTGATGGCCGCACTGTTCGCCGTGCTCGCCGTGTATGCCGCGCTGGCGCGCGATCGCATCGCCTGGAGCGCCCTGGCGGGCGCGCTGGCCCTGTTGTGCAAGGAGAACGGGGCGGTGGTCCCGGCACTCATCGCCTGGGGCTGGATTGTCGGCTTGGCGCGACCGTCGCGCCGGCGTGTAACGCTCTACGCGGTGAGCTGGATCGGCGTGGGGGTACTGTATGCGATCGTCCGGGAGTCGGTGCTTCGACCTTACGCGGGCGTCTTCAACGTCGCGGCCCAGTTCGTCGGCGCGTCCCCGCTCCAGATTCGGCTGACCGCGGTGGCAGCGTTCGCCGATTTCGCGCGGCTGCTGGTCTTCCCGCTCCACCTGCGGGTCGACTATTCCCCCGCCGAGCGGACCCTCGTCGCCACTCCGCTCGACTGGCGGTTTGCGTTGGGGGTGTTGTGCCTGCTCGCGTGGGCAGCGCTGCTGGTACTGGCGTGGCGGCGCGGGCGCAGGGTCGAGGCGTTCGGACTGGGGTGGATCGGGGTGGCGTTGTTGCCCGTGGCGAACCTGTTGTATCCGGCCGGAGTGTTGGTCGCGGAGCGGACGTTGTACCTGCCGTCGGTAGGGTTGGCGCTGGCGGCGGGGGCGGCGCTCGGGGCGTGGGTGGAGCGGGGAGCGGCGCCGCGGCGACTCGCGTGGGTGCTCGGTCTCGTGGTGGTGACCGGGGGCGTGCGCACCGCGCTGCGGGTACCCGTATGGCGTGACCAGCTGACGGTGGTGCTGAGCGAGCTCGAGGACTCGCCCCGCTCGTTCGACGGACCCGCCCGCATGGTGGGTATCTACTTGAGCCAGCACAAACCGCAGCAGGCGTTCGAGGCCTTTTCGATCGCCGAGCGGATCTACAACCAGTTGCCGTGGCTTTTCATGGCTGGCGCGGACGTGGCGTTCAACCTCGGCCGCCCGGGTCTCGCCGACTCGATGCTGGCGCGGCTCGAGCAGCTGTGCAGCCGGTGCGAGTTTTATTATCGGTTTGAGGCGGCGGCGGCTCGAGCGCGGGGAGATAGCGCCGTCGCGGACTCGTTACTCGGGCGACTTGCTCGGTCCACGCGGGGGACGGCGCGGCCGTGAAGCCGTGCTGGGAGCGCTGGCTGAACGGGCGGAGCGCCGTTGCGCTCAGCCCGGGTGCCTTGCAAAGAGCCCGACTTGACTACGCCTCAAGGGGCCCAGTAAGACGGGTGTTCCCGGTGTAACACGTTGCAACAAAATATGTTAGATCGGCACGGTGACGAAGGGCACGAGGTTTGCTTTCACCACCGGTGGTATACACGGCTTCACGTGATTTTAAGGCTGTCTATAGATGGACTCCAACGGGGGTAAAGTCAGATGAACCGCAAGGGTTTCACGCTCATTGAGCTGCTGATCGTGGTGGTGATCATCGGCATTTTGGCCGCTATCGCGATCCCCAAGTTTGCCAACACGAAGGAAAAGGCGTACCTCGCCTCGATGAAGTCGGACCTCCGTAACCTGGTTACGGCGGAAGAGGCGTACTTCGCCGACTCGATCAAGTACACCACCGCCAAGGCCTGCACCAATCCGGCCCCGGCGGGCTCGATCGCGTTCTGTAACACCACTGGGAACACGCTCGGCGCCATCACGACGGGCACCGGGACGCAGGCGGGCTGGACGGCGACCGTTACCAACGCCAACACCGCCAAGAGCTGCGAGATCTTCGTCGGGGCGACGTCGCCGGCCCTCAACATCGCGACCGCGGAAGGCGCACCGGCCTGCAAGTAAGCTGCTGGATCAGTAGGAGCGACACCGAGCGGCGGGGATCTTCCCCGCCGCTTGTTTTCGTGGCAGGACCGTTGCGGTCAGCCCGGTGCCTTGCAAAACACCCGATGCGACCCAGGAGCCGGGGGCAATCACACGGAATCAGTCTCTTGGTGTAAAAAGCTGTCATACAACACATTAGTGGCCTGCGGTGATGGGGGGCACGAGCTTTGCTTTATCCCCCACTGGGGAAATTCGGGTTTCACAAGGGTCTATCGCCCATAGTCGCACTCCAACGGGAGCAAGTCAGATGAACCGCAAGGGTTTTACGCTCATTGAGCTGCTGATCGTGGTGGTGATCATCGGCATTTTGGCCGCTATCGCGATCCCCAAGTTTGCCAACACGAAGGAAAAGGCGTACCTCGCCTCGATGAAGTCGGATCTCCGTAACCTGGTTACGGCGGAAGAGGCGTACTTCGCCGACTCGATCAAGTACACGACTACCAAGACCTGCACCAACCCGGCCCCGGCGGGCTCGATCGCGTTCTGTGAGACCACGGGCAACACGCTCGGCGCCATCACGACGGGCACCGGGACGCAGGCGGGCTGGACGGCGACCGTTACCAACGCCAACACCGCCAAGAGCTGCGAGATCTTCGTCGGGGCGACCTCGCCGGCCCTCAACATCGCGACCGCGGAAGGCGCGCCGGCCTGCAAGTAAGGTGCTGGATCAGTAGGAGCCACACCGAGCGGCGGGGACTTCCCCGCCGCTTTGTTATCGTGCCTATTCCAGCGCAATGCCGGCCAAGCCCGCGCTCCGGACCGAGCTGCTGTTCTACCTGTCGTTCCTCGCCGCCGCCGCCCTGCTGATTGGCGTGGCGACCATGCTGGTGGCCACCAGCTTTGCTCCCGAGCAAACGTTCGCACTGGTGATGCTCCTGGTCGCCTTGGAAGTCGCCGTGTTCGTCGTGTTCGGGCGCTATCTCGTGAACCGGTTGGTCCTGTGGCCGCTGGAGCGCCTGGTCGCCACCGCCGACGCGGTGGCAGACGGCGATCTCGGGCGACGCGCGCCGGACGCGGAGACGCGCGACTTCGCCACGCTCGCAGAGCGGCTCAACCGCATGACCGATCACCTGCTCGACGCGCAGGGTCAGCTCGTGCGCTCGGAGAAGCTCGCCAGCATCGGCCGGCTCGCGGCCGGGATCGCCCACGAGGTGGGGAACCCGCTGGGCGCCATCGGGACCTACGTAGAGGTGCTGCGACGTCGCGGTGCCGACCCGGAGGTGGTCACCGGCGTGTCCCGCGAGGTCGAGCGCCTCGACCGCATCGTGCGCGGGCTGCTCGACTACGCGCGACCCCACGAAGAGGCGCTCGCGCCACTCGATGCAGGCGCCGTGGCGCGTGGCGCGTACGGGCTGCTCGAGGCACAGGGCGCCCTGAAACCGGTGCAGGCGAGACTCGAGATCGCCCTCGACGTACCGCGCATGCTCGGCCGGGCGCATCTGCTGGAGCAGGCCATCGTCAACCTGGTTCTGAATGCGCTGGACGCGGCACCCGGCGGCGTGGTGGTAGTGGGGGTGAGGGCGTGGACCTACGAATCGCGGCGCGCGGTGCTCAAGCGCTCGAGCGATCCCGAGCAGGCCAGCTTCCCGCGCGGTCCCGCAAGCCGCCCCGCGCGGACCGAGTTCGTGGCGGGCCAGCCGGGCGTGCTCGCCTACGTCGCGGACTCCGGGCCGGGCGTGCCGTCCGAAGACCGGGAGCGGATCTTCGAGCCGTTCTTCACCACCAAAGAGCCGGGCCGGGGCACCGGGCTCGGTCTCGCCATCGTCGCCCGCGCCGTGCACGACATGGGGGGCGTCGTGTGGGTGGATACAGCCCGGGAGGGAGGAGCGGCGTTTAAGATGTTCTTTCCCGAAGCGAGCCAATGACGCCTGGAATTCGGAGTGCGGAATGCGGAATGCGGAATTGACGACGCGGCGTCGAAGCTCAAGGTCTCGGTTCGAACCCAGAACTGACATTCCGCATTTGCTATGACCCGCGTGTTGGTCGTGGATGACGAACCGGGCCTGCGCCAATCAATCGGGCTGCTGTTGGCCGACGCGGGCTACGACGTGGCGGCCGAGGGCAACGGGACCCGCGCGCTCGAGCGCGCGCGCCGAATCGTTCGACGTCGTGTTGTGCGACGTGCGGATGCCGGACATGGACGGACTGGCGTTCCTGCGCGCGTACAAGGCGGGCGGGGGTACCGCCCTGGTCATCATGATGAGCGCCTACGGCGGCGAAGAGGCGGCGCTCGCCGCCATGAAGGAGGGTGCGTACGACTACGTGCCCAAGCCGTTCCGCCCGGACGAGGTGGTGCTCACCCTTCGCAAGGCGGAAGAGCGCGAACGCCTCGCTCACACCATCGCGACACTAAGAGCGCAGTTGGACAGCAGCCCCGCGTCGCGGGCGCTGATCGCGGAGAGCCCGGCGATGCGACAGACCCTCGAGATCGTGGCGCGCGTGGCGGGACACCCCACCACCGTGCTGATCACCGGCGAGCGCGGCACCGGCAAGGAGGTCATCGCCCAGGCGATCCATCGAGCCAGTCCACGCGCGGCCGGCCCGTTCGTGGCGGTCAACTGCGCGGCGATCCCCGACACGCTGCTCGAGTCGGAGCTGTTCGGCTACGTGAAAGGCGCGTTCACCGGCGCCGCGGGCGATCATCCGGGACTGTTCGAGCAGGCCGAGGGCGGCACCCTGCTGCTGGACGAAGTCGGGGAGCTGCCGCTCGCGCTCCAGGCGAAGCTGTTGCGCGTGCTGCAGGAGAACGAGGTCCGGCGCGTGGGAGATCAGAAGACGCGGCGGGTGGACGTGCGCCTGCTCGCGGCGACCGCGAAGGATCTCGCCGCCGAGGCGGCAGCGGGTCGGTTTCGACACGATCTGTTCGATCGGTTGAACGTCGTGGCGATTCAACTGCGGCCACTGTCCGAGCGGCGCGCCGACATCGCGCCCCTGGCGGGGCATTTTGCGGCCCGGCTGGCCGGCCGGCTCGGCCGCCGCGTGGCCTTGAGCGAAGCGGCGCTCACGTGGCTCGGTGAGCAGCCGTGGCCGGGCAATGTGCGGTCGCTCGAGCACGCCATCGAACGGGCGGCCGTGCTGTCGGACAAAGACATCCTCGAGCCGGCGGATTTTCGGAAGGAACCGCTCCCCGCTCCCCGCTCCCACGGGGGGGAGCAGGGAGCGGGGAGCGGTACCCTCCGTGACGCCGTGGAGCTCGCGGAGCGACAAGCCATCACCGCCGCCTTGACCGCGGCAGAGGGAAACCGCCGCGAGGCCGCCAAACGGCTCGGGGTGAGCCTCCGCACCCTGTTTTACAAGATGGACCGATACGGCATCGACTAGTGCAGTATTCTGCACTTGTGCAGTGTCTTGCAGTATCTTATGCTCTTGCCGAAGTATCTAACACGCTACGACAGATCGACTTACGGTATGGCACGGGGTGTGATAGGAGTATCTCCCGACTGGAGGCATTGTCATGCGGCGCTCGGGCTTCACGACCATCGAATTGATCATCGTGATAGCGCTCATGGCTATCATCACGCTGATCGGCTTCCCGAAGATCCTGCGAACGCTCGACAAGACCAACGTCCGCTCGGCGCGCGACGCCGTGGGGACGTTGGCGGCGCAGGCGCGGGCGGCAGCGGTCCAGCGGGGTTGCCGCGGCGTGCTGCACTTCGCGACCAACACGGTGTGGGTGACCACGGCGTGTCCCACAAAAGTCGATACGGTCTCGGGAGTCCACGACCTGTACGCGCGGTTCAAGGTGACGATGACCGCCTCGCGCGACTCGGTGCAGTACGATCCGCGGGGCCTGAGCCTGGACGGATTTCCGTCGTACACGGTGGCACGGCTCACGGGCAGCTCGACTACGAACCAGGACTCGGTGATGATCAACTCGCTCGGCAAGGTGGTGCGGCAATGAAACGCGAGCAGGGGTTCACGATCGTCGAGGTGATCGTCGCGATTCTGGTGCTCACCATCGGCCTGCTGGCGCTGGTGACATCGGCGGCGCTGGTGACGCGGATGATCGGCCGCGGGCAGCGCTCGGCGGTGGCGGCGCAGTACGCTCAGCGGCGGCTCGAGATGCTGCGGGCGTCCGGCTGCAGCTCGCAAGCGGGGGGCAGCGAGGTGTTGATGCGCGGCTCGGCACCGGTGGACTCGATCACGTGGCGATTCGCGAATACCGGGCCGAAGCACTGGCAGGTCGTGGTGCGCAGCACGTACCCGACAACGCTCGGCAAGTGGCGGACCGACAGCACGGAGACCCAGATCTCATGTCTCTTCTAGCCCGTCGAGGGTTTACCCTCATCGAACTGATGATCGCGCTGGTGCTGCTGGGCATGGTGTCGGCCGCCGTCTACAAGGTGTTGGTGAACAACCAGCGCCTGTACCTGGCGCAGACGCAGACGATCGACTTGCAGCAGAATATCCGCGCGGCGGCTGCGATCCTGCCGGCGGAGTTCCGCGAGCTGGACGCGTCGGACGGCGACATCGCCGCCATGGGCCCGACCTCGCTCCAGATCCGGGCCATGCGGCAGCTTTCGTTCATTTGCAACACGCCCCTGCTGGGCGGAGGGATCGGTAACCTCGATGTGGTCATTCGATCCACACCGCTGTACGGCAGCCGGCAGACGTTCAACCGGAATGACTCCCTGTTGATCTATTGGGAGGGCAACCCGGCGACCCGCGCGGACGATATCTGGCTTCCCGCCCAGATCCAGAGCATCAATGGCACCGGCCTGCTGTGCAACGACAGCGGCCCGGCCGGCCCGTTGACGGTGCCGCACGCCGGCATCTCCCTGCGGATGCAACCGCAGTGGCTCGCCAACCCGGGGCTGAACGTGGCCACCGCGATCACGCGAGGCGCGCCAGTGCGCGGGTTCGACCGGTTGGCCTACGAGCTGTACCAGGCGCCGGACGGCAATTGGTACCTGGGGCAGCGCAATCCCGCCGTGGGCGGCACGATCCAGCCGGTGGTTGGACCGCTGATTGGGGCGAACGGCGTGACGTTCAGCTACTACGACAGTGTCGGCACCGTGACGGCGGATTCGTCGAAGGTGGCGCAGATCCAGTTCGTGCTCCGCGCTCGCACCGCGTCGCCGATCCGCAGCAGCCCGGACGGCGCGATGGCCTACAAGGTGGACAGCATCCTGACCCGCGTCGCGCTGCGGAACAACCCGCGCTGCGGCACGGGCTCGATGCCTCCCGTCGCTTGCTGACCGGGAGATCACACGTGAACCACAAGGAGTCGTGTATGAGGCACGTCCTGAAGAACGAGCGCGGCATGGCGCTCGCCCTCGCGATCGTCGCGCTCGTGGTCGTGGGCGCGCTGATCGCCGGCGCCCTCTTCTCCGGCACCCAGGAGCAGCGGGTGGCCGAGAACGTGCGCCGGGTGCAGGCGTCGTTCGGCGTCGCGGAGGAGGGGGTGTACGACATCATCCGCGGCTGGGACACGCCCACGAACAGGACGTCGTACGCGGGGCTGTACTCGTACCCCGCCGCGCAGGGTGGGGCCGCCCAGAGTAACTGGCCGCTGGGACCGAAGACGGCGGCCTCGAAGACGGGGAGCTACAACGGCACGATGTACAAGCTCAACGACGAGCTGTACCTCATCGACATGACTGCCCAGGATACCATGAGTCTTGCGGGGCGCATCCGGGGCGGTGGCGCCAGTCAGCATCTCGGCCTCCTGGCGAGGATCCGCACCGTAAACCTCGACGTGAAGGCGGCGGTCACGTCGGGCGGCAGCAACGTAGTGGTCGGGAGCGCCAGCATCGACGGGAACGATCACGACCCCGCAGGGTGGCAAGGGTGCCCCCCGCTCGACTCCGCCAAGGCGGGCATCCGCACCCAGTCGGACGGATCGGTTACCGCCAGCGGACACCCCACGATTCTCGGGAACCCGCCGACCCTCAAGGACCCGACGCTGGCGGACAGCTCGTTTACCCACTACGGCGACGTGACGTACACACAGCTGGCCCAGAGCGCCACGATCACGCTGCCGGCCCAGAACTTCTCCAACGGGATCGGCCCGGTCACAGTGAACGGAGCGTGCGACCTCACCGTGCAGACGAACTGGGGGAGCCCGACCACACCGGCCGGCCCGTGCGGCGCGTACTTCCCCATCATTCATATCACGGGGGACGGGACCACCATCAACGGGCAAGAAGGTCAGGGCGTTCTGCTGGTGGACGGCAGCCTGAGCGTTCAGGGCGGGTTCCAGTTCTTCGGCGTCGTGATCATCAAGGGCTCGATCAAGACCTCCGGCGGTGGCGGCACCCCGGCCCACTTCTGGGGCACGGTCATGGTGCAGGACACGGTGGCGTTCACCGACACGACCAACAATATCAGCGGTGCCGCCAACCTCATGTACTCTAAGTGCGCTATCGTCAAGGCGTTAGACAAGACGGGGAACGGTGCGATGATGCGGTCGCGGGGCTGGGTCCAGCTGTACTAGAGCGACGCGAGACCGGGGGATTTGGGGCGGGGGCTCAGTCTGGTTTGCCCTCGCCCCGTCTTGTTTTGGAAACCAATAGGCACACTAATTGCCCCTTTTTTTCGGATTCCTGGGTGGACGAAAGGAGTCCGATATGAAGCAGGTACTCAAGAACGAGCGCGGCATGGCGCTGGCGCTCGCTATCGTCGCGCTGGTGGTCGTGGGCGCGCTCATCGTCGGTGCCCTCTTCTCGGGCACTCAGGAGCAGCGCGCGGGCGAGAACATGCGCCGGGCGCTGGCGTCGTTCGGCGTCGCGGAGGAGGGGGTATACGACGTCATCCGCGGCTGGGACAACAACAGGGCCACGTACGCCGGGTTGTACCCATACCCGGCGAATGGGCCGGCCCGGGATTCGGTCCTCATCGACACGACGACGTCGGCGAGCAAAACGGGGAGTTACAGCGGCACCCTCTTCAAGCTCAACGACCAGCTGTACGTCGTCGATGGGACGGCGCAGGACAATATGAGCCTCGCCGGGCGCATCCGGGGCGGCGGCGCGAGCCAGCGAGTCGGGCTGCTCGTGCGCATCATGCCGGTGGTGCTCGGTACGCCGGCCGCTCTGACGTCGGGCGGCGCCAACGTGCTCGGCGGCAGTGCGAGCATCAACGGCAACGATCAGATCCCTACCGGGTGGACCGGGTGCGGCCCCACGGATAGCGCCGGGGCCGGCGTCCGCACCCAGACGAACGATACGGTCAGGTTCACCGGCCACCCGACCGTAGTCGGATCCCCGCCTGTGCTCAAGGACCCGACGCTTGCCGATAGCGCATTTTCCGTGTACGGAAGCATGACCTACGCGCAGCTCGCCAATCAGGCCGATATTACGCTCCCGGCCCAGAACCTCTCGACCACGGTCGCGCCGTCGCTATCGGGCGGCAGGTGCGACACGAGCGTGCCCACCAACTGGGGGAGCCCGACCAATCCCGCCGGCCCGTGCGGTCAGTATTTTCCGATCATCCACATTACCGGTAGCGGCGCCGCCATCGGCGGCCAGGAAGGTCAGGGTGTCCTGCTGGTGGACGGCAGCCTGGACGTACAAGGCGGGTTCCAGTTCTTCGGTGTGGTCGTCATCAAGGGCAAACTCAGGACGTCGGGCGGTGGGGGCGGCAACCCGGCCCACTTCTGGGGCACCATGATGGTGCAGGATTCGGTAGCGCTCGCCGATACGACCAACACCATCGTCGGTAACGCCAACATCATGTACTCTAAGTGTGCTATTACCAGGGCGTTAGATAAGGCAGGAGCAGGGGCGATGATGCGGTCGCGGGGCTGGGTTCAGCTCTACTAAAGTGGCCTAACTCTCGGCAACCAAAGTACTTGTTGGTTCAGCCTCAAGTAGGTTCGAGGCTTGACAGGATAAGGGGCGGGGCTTACTGTAGTTTGCCCTCGCCCCCTCTTTTTCTTTAACCCATAGGCACCTATGGCCCTCTTCGGGTTGCTGGGTGGCAAAAAAACCTCGGTGGGCCTGGATATTGGTTCCGGCATCATCAAGCTGGCTGTAATCGACCATTCCGGCAGCGAGCCGGAGCTCGCCAAGGTCGCCACAACCGAAGTCGCCGCCGATGCCATTGTGGAAGGCGAAGTCATGGACCCCGGGCTCGTGTCGGAAGCGATCCGGGGGCTGTTTTCCACGGCCGGAGTCAAGCAGCGCTCGGTGGTGACGGCGGTCGGGGGCCGGGACGTGATCGTCAAGAAGATTCAGATGGACCGCATGAAGGAAGGGGATGCGCGCGAAGTGATCCGGTGGGAGGCCGAGCAGCATGTGCCGTTCGACATGGCGAACGTGGAGCTCGACTTCCAGATCCTCGATCCCGACGCCGAGGGACTGCAGATGAGCGTGCTGCTCGTCGCGGCGAAACGGGAGCTGGTGGACAGCCGCACCTCGCTGTTGGGGGAGGCCGGGCTCGAGGCCGCGATCATCGACGTGGACGCGTTCGCGATCCACAACGCGTTCGAGCTGAACCACCCCGACGCGATGCAGGGCGTCGTGGGACTGGTCAACATCGGGCACGAAGTCACCAACGTGAACATCCTGGAGGACGGAGTCCCGGTGCTGACGCGCGATCTGTCGGTGGGGACGCGACGCTTCCGGGAGGACCTCCAGCGGGAGAAGGGGCTGTCGGCGGAGGACTCGGAGCGGGTTATCCAGGGTCAGGCCCAGAGCGGCGATTTGGCGCAGTACGTGGACGCCCGCGGCGAAGAGATCGCGGTAGGCGTGGAGCGGGCGGCGGCGTTCCTCGCGACGGCGTCGCGCTCCGCGGGGGGGCTGGGCCGGGTGTACACGATCGGCGGCGGGGCACGGGTTCCGGGTCTGAACGAGGCCCTGTCGAACCGGCTGCGGGTGCCGGTGGAGCTGGCGAGCCCGGTGCAGCGCCTGAAGGTGCGCGACTCGGTATTCGAGTCGGTCGCCGTGGATGAGGTCGCGCCACTGCTGATGCTCTCGGTGGGCCTGGCGCTGAGGCGCGCCGCATGATCGAAATAAATCTTCTTCCCGGAAAGAAGAAGAAGGCGGCCCCGGGCGGCGCGGGCTTCAAGCTGGCGCTGCCCGACTTCCGGGGCCTCCTGGCGAGCATCAAGAACCCGTGGCTGCTGGTGGCCAGCGCGACCTCGTTGGTCGTGGTGGGGGGCGGGCTGCTGTGGTTCATCACGCAGAGCACGCGGCTGCGGGTGGCCCAGAACCGCCTCACCGAAGTGCAGGCGGAGAAGCGGCGGTTTGACGCGGTGATCTCGCAAAAGCGCCAATCGGAGCGCATCCGCGACTCGCTCGTCGCGGAGATCAACGTCATCCGCGGGATCGACGCCGACCGTTACATCTGGCCGCACGTGCTCGATCAGATCACCAAGGCGCTGCCGCCCTATACCTGGCTCACGGGGATCTCGGTGGCCGGCGGCGGCAACACCGCCCCGGGTGCGCCGGGTTCCCTGCCGCCCGGCGCGGGCGCCACGGACTCGACCGGGAAGCCGCAGGTCCGGATCTGGATCACCGGCAGCACGGTGGACATCCAGGCGTTCACCACGTTTCTGCGCCAGCTCGCCGCGTCGCCCTGGCTCACCGACGTGACCCCGGCGACGACCTCCACGGTCATCGAGGCCGACCGCCCGGTCACCGCCTTCAACGTCGCGGTGCGTTTCCGGGTGGCGGACTCCGTGTACATCCGCACCGTCCCCCTGACCCAGTCGGCGAGGTAGCGCCATGGCCTTGCTGCCGCAGGACAGGCAGAGTCAGGTGATGCTGCTCATCACCATCGGCATGCTCGCGCTCGGCTACGCCTTCTGGAACTACTGGGCGAAGCCCACGGGCGAGGAGATCGCGGCCATCCAGACCGAGATCGCCAGCATGGAGGCGGTGATCGCGCAGGCCAAGGCCGATCTCGCGAGCGGCACGGTGGAGGACCTGCGTCGCAAGGTGGAGGAGTACACGGCGCTGCTCAGCGTGATGCGGCGCCTGGTTCCCGAGAAGAACGAAGTCCCGGCGCTGATCGACGACATCTCGACCAAGGCCAAAGTACGCGGCGTGACCATCGGCCGGATCGAGCCCCAGGCCGTCGAGCCGGGGCCGCCGTTCGACACGTACCGCTACCGCCTCGAGATCATCGGGCATTACGACCAGCTGGGGGAGTTCCTGTCCGACATCGCGAGCCTGCCGCGCATCATCGTCCCGCAGGACGTGGTGCTCAAGGCGGCCGCGGGCCAGGCGCAGAAGCTGCTGGCCGACACGCTCGGCGCGCTGCTCGAGGCGCAATTCGCCATCCGCACCTTCGTGAAGGCGGCGGCGCCGCCC
>WNGM01001662.1_pt1 | contig 19059 bp, 15 predicted proteins | sample 5400571 | NCBI WGS metagenome assembly WNGM01 (sample SAMN13153378, study PRJNA577476) | soil metagenome | isolation source: 100 cm soil or saprolite under Garry oak tree replicate 2 | place: USA:California | collected 2016-06-15 | reverse complement strand
ACGATGTGAAGCTCACAGAGCCAGTAGCAATCCTCGAAGCAGTCGTAGTATCAGTCACAGTAGCAGTACATGTCGAGGTTCCGCCAATGTTGATCGAAGCAGGCGCACAAGACACCGCTGTAGTAGTATTGTCCTTCACAACAGTGATAGCGTTCGATGTGCCTGAGCTGCCATTGTGAGTCGCATCGCCACCATAGCTACCGGTGACAGTAGCAGTGCCAGCAGCAACACCGGTAAAGACAGCAGTACAGCTGCCAGACACCAGAGTGCAACTAGCCGCAACGGTCCCAACGGCAGTACTCGACGATGTGAAGCTCACAGTGCCAGTCGGAGTATTCGCCGGGGTCGGAATGTCAGAGACAGTAGCAGTACAGGTCGAGGTTCCGCCAATGTTGATCGAAGCAGGCGCACAAGACACCACAGTCAAAGTATCGTCCTTGCCTTGAACAGTCACAGTGACGCTTGCAGTAGTACTGCTGCCATTGTGAGTAGAGTCGCTACCATACGAAGCAGCGACAGTCCCCCCAGTTTCAGCAACAGTACCAGTGAAGGTGACAGAGCAGCTGCCAGCAGACAATGTGCAGCTAGGAGCGCTCAATGAGCCACCGGTGACTGTCAACGTGAAGCTTACAGTGCCAGTCGGAATGTTCGCCGGGGTCGTAGTGTCAGAGACAGTGGCGGTGACGGTCGCAGTACAACTGGTCTGACCATTCAATATCTGACAGCTAACGTTCGGAACGGCAGTCGAAGTATTGTCTTTCACTACAGTGATAGTGTTTGAAGCAGTAGGACCACTACCATTGTGGTTCGCATCACCAGCATACGTGCCGCTGACAGTAGCAGTACCAGGAGCAACACAGGTGAAGATGACGGTACAAGTACCGGTTCCACCAAGAGTGCAGCTAGCCGCAACGGTCCCAACGGCAGTACTCGACGATGTGAAGCTCACAGTGCCAGTCGCGGTTCTCGCAGCGCTCGTAGTATCAGCAACAGTAGCAGTACAGGTCGATGTTCCGCCAATGTTGATCGAAGCAGGCGCACAAGACACCGCTGTAGTAGTATTGTCCTTCACTACAGTGATAGTGTTTGAAGCAGTAGGACCACTACCATTGTGGTTCGCATCACCAGCATACGTACCGCTACGATGTGAAGCTCACAGAGCCAGTAGCAATCCTCGAAGCAGTCGTAGTATCAGTCACAGTAGCAGTACATGTCGAGGTTCCGCCAATGTTGATCGAAGCAGGCGCACAAGACACCGCTGTAGTAGTATTGTCCTTCACTACAGTGATAGTGCCAGACGTGCCAGAGCTGGTGTTGTGAGCGGTATCGCCGTTGTACGTACCGCTGACAGTAGCAGTGCCAGCAGCAACACCGGTAAAGACAGCAGTACAGCTGCCAGACACCAGAGTGCAACTAGCCGCAACGGTCCCAACGGCAGTATTCGAGGATGTGAAGCTCACAGTGCCAGTCGCGGTTCTCGCAGCGTTGGTAGTATCAGTCACACTAGCAGTACAGGTCGATGTTCCGCCAATGTTGATCGAAGCAGGCGCACAAGACACCGCTGTAGTAGTATTGTCCTTGGCAACAGTGATAGTGCCAGACGTGCCAGAGCTGCCATTGTGAGTCGCATCACCAGCATACGTACCGCTAACAGTAGCAGTGCCTGTGGGACCAACGCTAGTGAAGGTCACAGCACAACTGCCGGATGTCAACACGCAGCTGGCACCGACAGTGCCAACCGCGGTATTCGATGATGTGAAGCTCACAGTGCCAGTCGGAGTATTCGCCGGAGTCGTAGTGTCAGAGACACTAGCAGTACAGGTAGAAGTCGCGCCTGGAACAATAGTATTGGGACTACAAACGACACTAGTAGAAGTATTGTCCAATACCTGATTTGCGAAGCTGGCTGTCTGGATGTTCTCGGTGTCGAAGCCGCCTCCACCGTTCGAGATGAAGACGCAGTCAGGCGGATGACTCGAAGCACCACATATTGTTGGATCAGCGTTCTGGACATAGACGATGGGGCTACCGGTTGTCAGGCTCTTGACCTGATAGTTCACGTACATCAACCGACCAGTAGTAGGAGGATTAGACAATCCTCCGAGAGAAGTGACGGCCATGTGAGCCACACCGAGCCCGTCAATACCAGGGACACAGTTGGTCGCGCTACCGCCTACACCGTTGTTGATACAGTTCACAAGCGTCAATGGTGAGCCGAGAATGTTGACCAGAGTACCAGCACCGGTAATGTTGGCGCTGAGGGGGAGTAGAACGTTCGGGTCAGTCATAACAGCAACCTCAAACCCGTTAGTAGTATCAGACCCAGCCACATCAACCTCCAGAGAGAACGTGCTACCCACCGTGAGACTTGTACCGCCCAACGTAACAGGAGCAGTAGAGCAACCAGCAGGTGCAGTCGCCTGAGCTATCGCGGGATCGATACAGACGGTACCGATGAATTGTGCATGAGCAGTTCTTGTAGAAGCGGGAATCACCAGAAGCATTGCAATTACGAATAGTACTGAAACGAAGAATATTTTTTTCAAGTTAACACCTTATTTTCCGAGATGTCCACTTCTACAGCGCATATAAGAGTTTTCCAGCCACGTGTGGTCGTTTATAGCTCGGAAACGCTCTAGATTGAAGAAGACTTCTCCAGTATTCCTGAACGATAACACGCAAATACGTGATGGGAGACGTCGCCAAAGAAAATAGTCAAACTAGGAATCGAAATTAGCGGTAGATGATCTGTCGTAGTTAGGAGAAGAAAAAAGGAGAAGGGGGTTCCTAGACGAGATGGGCTTATGGTTTGAAGACGACGTCGTAGTGGAATGTCTTTGACGAGCCGCTGAAGTTGAAGTGTATTCCATCGCCGCTCACCATTAGCCGGGCCTCGACAAGGTACTTGATGTTCAAGATGGGCACGGCGTAGGATACAGAGTTTAGCGTCGTACCACCTACGGAGATCGAAGATATTGGCGAGTTCTCGACGGTTACTGTGCCAGTGACCGACACAATGATGTATTGAACAGACACGTATGCAATATTCGATCCAGTGTTGGCAATGTTGGCGTTGAGGGTCTGAATATCTCCGTCGTGAGTGATGTTCAAGGTCCTAAAGTCGGGCCGCGCCTTCCACTTGATTAGGGAAGCTGTCGCAGCTGGAGGCGTCATGGCTGAGCCGTTGACCACAGTAGGCGCTGGGAGCTGTTGGACCACACCGCCAACTATTCCGGTTAAGACCACGCTGGAGATGGTTATTGGAGTTGAGCCGCTGTTCTGGTAGGTGAAACTGATGGAGAATAGGGAACTGCTGACGATGTTCGCATCTCCGCCCAACACGACCTGGCTGAGCTCTATTTGGCCGGTTCCTTGCGAAATGTCATTGACGACTGTGAAGCAGGTCAGCCCGTTGCACCAGTCTCCGACAGCGACACTATTTGCCAAGAGAACTGTCTGGTTATAGTTCACAACAACATCGTAGCCGGTCAAGCTTGGAACGTTGGAGAGGGTGACGTTGACAGTGAAGCTGGTAGTGACGGCACCTATGTTGGACGATGGATTGATAGCGATCTCGGAGCCTGTGCCTTGGGCGTTGACGATTGGGACCGAGGGGAGTAGAGTTACTAGGAGAGGCAGTAGAACGGTGAGCGCGCTTAGACTTTTCATTGAGATCATTTTGTTTAATCAACCCAGATTGGACAAGGTTGTGCATATAAGAATTTACCAGACCAAGGGTGCTCGCGTGTAGCCAAGGATTAGCCTCGATATACTACGCTATCCCGGTCTGGCGCTGGGTCACTATGATTGATTCTGCTTCAACACTGGTGGATATTCGTAGCATAGTAGAGCGCGATTTGCATATTCGGAGACAACGGTTGAGAGGTCCAGTTCCCAGATAGTGGCGGCGTGCAACTAAGCCAGAACCCCCACCAGGTGTCCGACGGAAACTTGCTACTCTGACTTGGAGAGGGAGGAACAGTTAGACCTAAAGTATTATTCCGTCCAAAAGGCTCCCCCCATACCGCAAAAAAATCGTTCAGCGTATATGTTCTAGTGACTGATGAAGTGACGTGAACTATTGAATAGTCAGAGCTGGTGGCCTGGCTCTGAAAATCGCTGGGCAGGGTGTATATCGGATATCGGCCGTTCATCCCGTCGTCGCGGAACTGTGTCGACGCGCAAACTCCTCCTGGAATCCCAATGTTGTCGGGTGGAAAAACGAATTGACTGGCGATGGTCCCATTGGGAAGTTTTCCCCAGGTCTCAATCTGGAGAACGAATTCATAGTCCAAGGCAGGAGATCCGGAGTTCGCACTCGATCCACAACCTGTCGAGGGAGATTGAGCGCCAATGACCAGAGCTACAAGTATGGCAACTGCAATAAGCGGAACTGCATAGAGCACGACGCGCGCTCTACGGCTTGGTGACTTCGTCGACTGCGGCATCGCGCCTGGAAAGACACTCTTTTTCCGACGGTATTAGTCTTGCGCCTAAGTCCTCCGATGGAGTAGATTTTGCGGAGAATTGGGGCGCGTGTCGACGCATCCCGGTTCCCGCAGCCTGGGTCAAATCACTCCTTTAGCAAGCTGCGTGTTGCCAGTGATATCTCCGGCGGTACAGAATTCCGGAAAGCTTTTTCAGTACAGCTCGCAGAAGACGGAGTGAACCTTTTGACCCTAGGAACATATGTGAAACTACTCGTAATCTTCGTAGTCATGACAACACTCCCACTTCTGCCGACATCTATCCCAAGAGCGCACGCCAACCTGGCGCCGACTGTACCCTGGACCCCAGCAGGACCTTTTGAAAACAACCTAGTCTTCCAAGCGTTTTCAGACCAGACGGCCGAATTCCTTGCCTTGCAAGCGGGCACAATAGACCTGACAGACTGGCCCCTCCCACCCACTCTAGTATCGACCTTTGCAGGGAGTCCTAATTATCTAGTAACATCTCCAGTATCGGAGTTCGGCTACTTCGACATAGAATTCAACCACGCCAACTGCTTTTGGGGAGTATGCTTCAGCAACGGCAACTCAGCCGCGGGAATAAACATCCGCCAAGGCATCGCTCATCTCATCGATAAGAACGATTTCATAACAAACCAGCTCGGAGGACAAGGAGCGGCGATCGACAACCCAGTCCCGCCAGCTCTGGGTTTACCTGTTTCCAACGGCGAATGCAGTTGGGACCCTCTCTTCAACAGCTGCACAAACTTCCTCGGCGCATACCACCTCTCCAACTACGCCACATCGGACGGAATGGCCCCCACTGGAAGCGTTGACTTCTGCGCCGCAGCCCAACACTTCATAGCCGCAGGACTAGCGTCCGGCATGGACTCGAACTGCGTACTAACAGGACTAAGCTCTGGCGCGGCCACGGGCCAGATAACCATGTATGCCAGAGTAGATGATCCCCCTCGAGACGCACTGGGCACAGCCCTAGGCGCGGCAATCAACCGACTAATGGGCAGAGCAGCAGTTGTAGTCCAGCACATCACCATCCAAGCAGCATCCACTATCATATTCAAAACATCAGGCAGCATCACCGGATGGTGGATGTACACCGGCGGCTACAAGGATGTAACCGACTTCAGCAATCTCTACGGCCTCTACAATAGCGAGTTCGCAGGAAGCAACTGCGGAGGAAAATCAAGCAGCTTCGGAGCGAACTACATCTTCTACTGCAATCCGACCTTCGACCACTGGTCCAGCCTCCTAGAATTCAACAGCACATTCCCAGGCGCAGTCACAGCCGGCATCACTTCCGAAGACATCTTCGGCCAAACAGTTGGAACAATACCGATATGGAGCAACGTGGACCGCTTTGCATACGTCAACGGCTGGACCGGAGTGAACAACGGCGTCGGTCAGGGAATACCGAACTATTTCACCTGGCTCAACGCGTGGAACCCGAGCCCCGCCCTACCCAACACCATAAGGCAAGGCATGAAACAGGGAACTGATACGGTCAACATATACGACGCCACGACGCTCTGGGACTTTTTCCCCTTGGGAGAAATCTACGACTCGCTTCTAGTCCAGAATCCGTTGGACCCGAGCCAGCTAATGGGATGGACAGCCCGAAGCATCTCGGTCCTCAGCCCCAGCCAACTAGGCTACACCCCACCAGCAGGCACGGTTGAGTCCCTGCGCTTCAGCCTCAGGAGCGATATCTACTGGCAGGACGGCTTCAAGCTAACAGCGAATGACGTAAAATTCACCATCCTAAGTTACAGAGATGTCCCCGCCGCCAACTTCCAATCCTATGTCAATACAGTCGTAGACGTCACGGTTTTGAACTCGAACCAGTTGGACGTACACCTCGGCAAAACTAGCCCCTTCGCCGAGACAAACATAGGACTTCTACCCATTATCCCCCAGCACATCTGGGCGGTTGGAGGAACAGGCTTCACAGCAGACTCGTCCAAGACAAGCATAAACTTCGATCCAGTCTCCAACTATGCTCTGATCGGATCAGGACCATACGTCTGTTCTGACAGCACAGGAAGAATTGGAGGTGGATGCACCAGCACTGGAACAGGATCCATAGGGGCGAGCGGAACCTTCACCCTCCAGAGATACGGCCTAACATCCACGACACACGCTCCCAACTCAGTCTACTTCAGAAGCAGCTTCAACATCAAACAATGGGTCTGGGCCGATGCTAATGGAAACCAGAACGTCGACCTCGCTGACGTCTCTTCAGCAGCCTACTGCTTCAACAAGTCTGTAAGCCTGTTTCCAGGCTGCGCTCACTGGGACAGCACAGCCAATGGAGTTGGAGGAAACGGAGATGGCACAGTGGAACTCTCAGAGTTCAGCATCGTTGCGAGATGGTATGCAGTCATGTGGACAGCACCATACATATGGTCCAGTCTCACAAACATCAACAGCTATCCTCCAACAGTCTACGAAGGATCAACAATCTACCCGTAACAAAACGGGTAGAAACCTCCCTTTTCTTTTCTGAAATCCAAGTACAGTTATCAGTGCCTTCCAAAAACCCACCTTAAAATATGACGAAGACGAAAATATCCATCAGGCAGAAAGAAATCGCTTGAAGAGTGTCGCCTTCGCCATACTAATCCTTGTCATTTTGGCGTTGTCAACTTTCACGATTTTTCCATTGCAAATAGGCCGTGCGCAGCTTGTCGGTACTATCTGCGTTGATCCCGCCATCTCTCAGGCCACCGCGCCTACAAGTTGTTCCACGACTCCTGTTTTCCTCGGCGGATCACAATTTACGATTGGCAGTACGTTCACTTTGGAAGTGGATGTCGCCGGGTCCGATACTACCAACGGCTTCGAGGTTGCTGTTATCACCGACCCGACAGTTCTGCTTCCCCTCAGCGCCAACATTACCGGTGCTGGTACTCTGATCAACATTCTCGGCTCACCCTTGACGCTTGTGAACTGTATCAACAACGGTGTAGGCGGCAGCGCGAACAACTGCGTACCAGGTGTTGACGGGAATGGTGTGGCTCACATGGCCGTTACAACCCTCGGAGGATTGTCCAGTCCTCCTACTACTGGTCGGTTGATGTACGTGAACTACAGGGTAATCGGAGTCAGTTCCAGCAGCCTAATCACATATGTCCAGAACGCTGACCCAACCATCTGCGGCGCTTCGAGTCATCCTCCTGACTGCGTCTTCATCTCGAACGGTGGAGGCGGCTTCGACACCGAGAACATCCAGACAGCCAGCTTCGTCAATATACCTTACTACACCATGAGCTCCAACCCCGAATCAATTCAGGTCCCACGTGGCTCCAACGCAAACTCAACAATTATTCTCACAAGCCATTCAGGATTCACGGGAGCCGTAACGCTCGACGCATCTATCACGCCGACTGGCCCAACCAAAGCCTTCAACACTACAACAGTGACACTAATCGCCGATGGAACGGGCGGCGCGCTCCTAACCGTTTCCGCAGGCCCATTAGTTCCAGTAGGATCTTACACCGTAAATGTTACTGGAACCGACCCGACACAACAGCGATTTGTCTTGGTCGCCATAACTGTAGTGATTCCGGATTTCACCGTCACGCCTGTCCCTGCTTCTCTGAAAATATCGCTAGGAAAGAACGCAACTTCGACAATAAGCCTCTCAAGCCAGAACGGGTTCAAGGGAACAGTGAACCTCTCCGCTTCAATCTCCTCGTCAGGCCCAGTGTTGTCTTTCAGCACCCCGACACTGGTACTTGGGATCGGCGAAACAAAGTCATCGCTGCTCACCGTCTCCACCAAATCCGCCTCCATTGGGAACTATGGCATCACAATCACCGCTACCAACGATACTAGTGTTCCCCAACATATGACAATAATTACGCTCCAAGTCGTCTCGCCGGATTTCACCATCAAGGCGAGCCAGTCATCTTTCACGATACCTCCTGGTGGGCCAGTGGAAACCTCCACAATCACCCTTGAAAGTCACAACGACTTCAATGGCACGATTGATTTGTCAGCATCGATAATCCCATCGTCCAATGGAGTAGCAGCCGTTCCCTCACCAGCCAGTATCGTGCTGGACAACACTAATCAAGGAATGATCAGCGGCTCAACTCTAGCAATCACAGTCAGCTCCGGTGCAGGCATTGGAACCTATACGATAATGGTGGTTGGAATCAATAGAACAACTACTCTAACCCACAATGTCAACATAACCCTCATAGTCCCACCTCCTGATTTCGGCTTAGCCGCGGAATCTTCTTCACTGATAGTCCAAGCAGGAAACACCAACAGCACCATTCTTACCGTCTACAGCCTCAACCTATTCACGGGCACTGTCAGCTTCACAGCCAACTCTACCATCATGAGCCCAGCTCCAGCCTTTGCCCCCGTAAGCGTTACACTAATCCCCAACGTCAATAGCACGACCACGCTCACGGTCTCCGCAATAGAGACAGTAGTCCCCGGAAACTACACTATGACTGTGAATGCAACTAGTGCTGGACTCGTTCGTCAAATCAACATCATAATCATCGTTACGCCCCCGTTGCCAAGAATCCAGCTGGGCACTCCTAGCCTCTCAGTCACATCGATCACAGCGGGCAAACTGGTCACGTTGACAGTCAAAGTCACGAACACAGGAAACGTCAACGTCAACATAACAGTCGTCATGGACGTCAACAACGGCAACGCCAACGTCACCGTTGATCACCGCAACATGATTCTCGCAACAGGCCAGAGCACCACTGTCACTTTACAATGGGACACAACAAGTTACGCAACTGGCAACTACAACGTGTACGCCAGAGTAATGGGAATGACATCCAGCAACGTCAACCAAGCCTCGGCGCCACTCGCAGAGACAGTCAACGCCGCCCCTGTCGACCAAGGCTTCCAATTACCAGGTGGAAACTTGCTCTGGGTCGCCATCGCAGCAGTAGCGATTATCATAGTCGCATCGTTCTTTCTGCTTCGCAGAAGAACTCCCCGAGCCCAAGCCTCGCTGTAGACAAATCCACTCTCGTTCAGCGTCGACGCTGACCGCTAACTCTTGCTCGACATCATGTCCGTCGAATGACTTCCAATCAGGCGTGCATCGTGGAATTTTCCTGACCCCCAGCAGTTACTATGATAAACGATCACTAGAACAGGCCGCGTGGATAGATCCTGTCAAGATCGTTGCCCACAAGATGACCCAAGAAAACCCTCCGATAGATAGACACTAATGCAGGTTCAAATCAAACAGAGTGTGTGTTTTTTTTGTTTCTCGCTCGATAAAGAAACTACCCATCAACCCTACATATGGATCATGACAGCAATCAAAGGTCTCACGTAGAGAGGCTCTCACTCAACTAGTCAGATCTGATTCACGAACGGCCGGGCATTGAAATAAATTCGTACTACTCTAGATCGCGTCGTAATGGAACGTCTTTGTGGAACCGCTGAACGTGAAGAAGAGCCCATTGCCGCTGACAAACAGGCGTGCCTGAACGAAATAGCGAACGGGAATCGTCGGCACCGTATAGGAAATGGAGACGGTCGAAGAGCCGCCGACAGCCAACTGCAGTGTGCTGGTCGTCTGAACGCTAACTCCTCCCGAGGACGAAGTAATGATGTATTGAACATAGACGAATGCGGGGGATGGACCGGTGTTAGCGATGTCGGCGACCAGAGTCTGGGTGGAACCACCTGCCAGCGTCTTGAACGCGGCCTTAGCCTTGTAGTGTATCAAGGCTGCAGAGGAGGGCGGAGGAGTGAACGCCCGACCGTTGATGATAGTTGGAGGGGGCAGAATCGATACGACTCCGTTGATGAGCCCCGTAAGACTCACAGACGACAGAGCGATAGGGGTGGACCCATAGCCGAGAAACTTGAATACGACGATGAAGAGAGTGCTGTTGACGATGTTGGTTGGATTGCCAAGCAGAACCTGGGAGTATTGAACGGTCCCGGTCGACTGGCTAGTCATGTTTGTGAGGGTGAACGCGGATAATCCCGTCGACCAGTTTCCATCAAGAACGCTCGTCACCTGAAGAACGCTCTGGTTCCAGTTCATCGAAATATCGTATCCGATAAAACCTGTAACGTTTACGAGAAATATGGCCGCTGTGAATGAGCTACCTGGGAGCCCAGAAGAAGACTGTGAATCAACGCAGATGGCTCCCACTGGATTCTCGCAGCCTACCGTCAGGGTTGGACCGGTGCTCGCGAAGACTCGGGGAAAGGGCAAAGTGACCCCCGCTAGGGCGACTATGAGTACGAGAAACCCCAATCTCTTCCGCAAAAGCATCTTGGGAATCATCAAACGAGTGTGAGGCAACGCCCATATAAGCCTCTAGGCAAAACCGTATTCTCGCATACAGCGTCGGGTTATCCACGATATACATCGATATCCAAGATGGAAAGCCGAGCATTCAAATGTGCAACCCATACCTTACGACGCTCAATGCCGAGCCCCAGCCAGTCCTCGCTAGAGCGCTACTCATTACCGTGTTTAAGAATGGATTCTTGACCTAGTCTTCGCCCTATTATGTCCGGCAGTACGCTTCTTCCTAGAGTTCCTACGCTTCGCAAAAACACCAACCGTCACAACTCCGACAGCACCGACGAGACTCCCTATGAAGATCAAATCACCATTAATATTCGGACCTTGATGAATCACGTTCAAATAGATTGTGTCCTGGGTGGGCCAGCCTTCCAGACTAACCGTCTCCGTCTTAGAATAGGCTTCGATCGAAGGTCCCGAGATCTTCAAAACGTAGGAACCCAGAACAAGCCGATCGAAGATCACGTGCCCACTCGAGTCAAGGCTCGCATTCATACCTGTCAACGTTAGACTATTGTTGAACAACTTTACCGCGACAGAACCGGAGATAGGATTGCCTAACTCCCGGTCCACTACTGTAAGCTTGAGACTCCCCAGAGCTGGCAGAACCCCTACTACACTACTCCAGACCCCAGACTTGCCGTCAGAATCGGTCACGTTGAGCGCTACCAGATAACTACCCGGTTTGGCGAAGCGATATGTGTAATTCGCTGTGGGTATTGGGGGCGTGCTCGTGCCGTCCCCGAAATTCCAGGCATAGCTAACAATGGCCGCAGTGGAATTGCTGAAACTGCCACTAGCATCGAAGATCACATCGTGTCCCGGCAGAGCAGCAGGTCCACTCGACGGAACCACGTTGAAGAAAGCCACAACACCAGTATTTCCAAACACTCCACCCTGCGCAATCTCTGGGATGAACTGAGCAGCCGGATAGGGAAACACCCCTGGGTCTGCAAGGTTGGCCGCGAGTGAAAAGTAACACTTGCCGATGTTGAGAACTCTGAAATTGACCGTAAACAGATTCCCGCTCACAGGGCCAGTCAACTTATTGCCGACGAGAACCTCGGCAAAGTGAATGGTACCCGGACCTTCACCAGCTGGACAGTTCGTGCCGCCTGACTCTATGCCATCAATACAGTTCGACAGGACGTTGACCTGAGATCCTGCAAGGATGCTGTTCGTGGAATAGTCTATGCTCTCAGGCTGAAGAACCTGTTTAGCAGGATCGTAAGTATAGTTCATCTGCACATCAAAGGCATTGATGCTCTGGCCATCTGCAAGCGAGAGGCGCACCTGAACAGGAAAAAGTACGCCAACTTTGATTCCGGTCTCGTAGACAGGATAGACACTGACTACGGAGACTCCTGCCTGCGCGTGCGCTACCGGCAGAAGATCTAGCCCCCCGAATAGGACGAGGCTAGAAACGAGCAACAGAACCATCAAGAAGAGACGCCTCATGGCACCATCTACTATGGCCATCGCGAGAGATAAACGCGAAGGCCCAATATCCGCTTATCGGACAATTATCAACCGAGCAAGGGAGCGTCACCGCCCGCGACACTCCACTTGAAACCCCGCCCAAGAACAGGGCAGCCTTAGAGTATGGCCTAAGCGTGGGCTCGCCTGAGTCTGTCCACATCAAGCTTGCCGGTCAGAAGTTCCTCGAAGGCTTCGAGGACGTTGTCGAGACTCAGAGAGGTCGAGAATTCTAGCTTGTCCTGCGTAGTCACCATTGTGATCAGCGTCAGATACGGCGCTTCAACAAGTCGAACGCTCACAACTTCATCATATCCAATCGAGAAGTTATCCTTGTCGGTCTCGAGAATATCCACCGGTCTCATCTGATCGGTTCTCTTGGTCACAGACTCCTTGCCCCGTTTGAAAAGATCCTCGATCACACTACTCAGCCGTCCAAACAGGGAGGCAGTAGCCACAGCCGCTGTGCCTCGCTTCCCGACATGAGCCACGAGGATTCTCTTATCGGTCAGGAAAAGTCTCAATCGCTCGGATCCGATCGCTAGACGACTGACGACCGGAATCTCGCTCCTGACCGTCTCATCAGATCCGCTCAAAAGGAAGACAACGCTTTTCCCAGCGAGACCATCTGTGATAAAAACCGGCGTCACGTCGGTCGTATTGAAGCAAGACTCTCGGCCGGTCACTAATGAGTCTGTCTCTAGAAGAGTCGCATCATGGATCAGAGCCAATTCTACTAGTCTGTTGAAGAAAAAAAGAGAGGGGGAATTGATTCCTTGTGCTAGAGATTCCTCGAATGCCCGTTGCCCACTATCTGCGGATCGACCTGGACCCAGTAGGGTATGTTCAGTGTGACCGGTCCACCGGTTAGCTGGATGTCGCCGTAGTACTGCCCCGAAGCGACGGCTGGAGAGATCTGGAGTGTCACAGTGAAGGTCCCGGTTCCGCCAGCAGCGACCGTTAGGGACGTGACCGATGAAGTGACGCTTGGACCTGCGACGGCGGGAACTATTGAGACGCTGTAAGTCATTGTTGTACCGGATACGTCGGAGAGGGTGATGCTTGCGCTTCTTACAATTGCCGAAGAGACGAACTCACCGAAACTGAAGCTGGGCTGCCCCGCGCCAACACCGCCGGTCGCTGGAAGAGCGCTGACAGTCGCACTAAACGTGGAGGCTGCACCGAGATCGATCCTGCCACCACCCCTGACCATCGGGTTGAGCAGCGATGAACCACTCGTGAAAGACTTGACGGGTCTATGGGCAGTGTTGACCAAGGCAGACTTCACCTGTTCAGGAGACCAAGTAGGGTGGAGCTGGAGGAGAAGAGCTGCTGACCCTGCGACGTGGGGCGTTGCCATGCTGGTGCCTGAGAAGAAGGCGAAGCAGGGTGGACTGTTGCAGAAAGCGCTGGGAATAGAAGAGTATACGTTGACTCCTGGAGCCACAACGTCTGGCTTGACAGTGTCGATCGGTTGACCGACACCTTGGCCAGGAACTTGTAGCGGTGAGGGTCCTATGGATGAGAAGCTGGCCAGAATATCCGCGCTTGGACCATCGGTAAAGAACTCCTGGGGCGATGTCCCATCAACTGTCATAGTCGTCGGTGCGATAGCGGCCATGGCTACGCCCTTGGCGTTGGATACCATAGCGGCTGGAATAGTTGGCTGGTTGGGAGTTCCATCCTGGGCCATCGCGGTGGGATCACCGATGACGTTGTTGTAGACGATGACACCAACGGCTCCCGCGTTCTGTGCATTCCGTATCTTGGTGGAGAAGGTGCAAGTGCCCCGTCGGATGAGGGCGATCTCGTTGGAGAGGTTCTGGCTAATTGCGGTGCAGCCGTTGACTGGAGTTGTTGTTGTATAGGTGGCGGTTATTGCTGGTACAAAGTTGGTAAACTGTCCCAGTGCAGCGCCGAACATGCCGAGACCAGAGACTGTGACGGGTATGCCGATGAAGTGGGGATTGGTACTTGCTCCTACAGTGATAACCTTGTCTGCGATTCCGGGAGAGTCGACCGTTCCCGCGCCGGGACCACTGTTTCCAGCGGCGATCGCGACGACAACGCCAGCGTCCGTCGCATCATTGACGGTGTTCACCAGAACATCGTTTGGATGCGCCGTTCCTCCAAGGCTTAGGTTCAGAACGTCCATTCCATCGCTGACGGCCGCCTCGACGGCCATTGCAATGTCATGGCTTGATGCCGATACTACGTTTCCTGGGAAGACATTGTAGTTGCCGAGATAGGCCTTTGGAGCGATTCCGCTAAGAGTGCAGCCCACGAAGGGCGCGCAAGTGTTAGCGACTCCCGCAGCGATTCCAGAAACATGCGTCCCATGATCCTGCATGGGAGCGGCGTTGAAACCGTCGGGGGGACTATGGAAAACCTTGGCGACGATGACCTTGTTGCTGACGAACATGCACTGAGTGTTGGCGATCCCGACAGATGAGTCGACTGCATCGCACTTTGGAAATCCAGAAACGGCTGGAAGAGTATTGTCGGTGAGGAAGGGATGTGTCTGGTCGATGCCCGTGTCGATGATCCCTATCTTGATCCCTGCTCCCGCATTGCTCTGTCCACCGTCAGCGGCCCAGAGAGTCGGAGCGTTGATCAGGGTCGGAGATCTGTTCATTTCAACGTGGTAGAGATAGTCGCTGGCAATCCAAGAGGCACCAGGCGCGTTGAGGAGACCGTTAGGATAGAACCCGTTGAGCTTCACGGCAATCGCATTCAGCGTTACCGTGTACTCATCAACAACCTGTACCTTTGGTGCATTGCTCTGTACCCAACCCTTAGCCAGGCCGTGCTGGTTGTTCAGATAGGTGGAGTATGCTTGGGCAGCAGGGGAGTTCAGATCGAGTTTCTGGCCGGGCTGAGGCATAGTTCGAGCGTATCCTGGAATGTGACCGTCATAGCTGGAGAGAGGCTGATCCTTGAGGGAGATGATTGCAGAATCTGCGAGGATCCCGTCGGGGGCTTGAGCGGAATCAGTGCCACTGTCCAGAGCCGTTACCAAGATTGGTCCGAGAGACAGAATAGAAAGCACTGTTACTAGAAGAAAGATTCTTGTCTGCAAAATTTTTCCAAAAATTTCATCTGCTGAAACGTTATTAACGGTTGTGGCATTACCTTCTCCCAAAGTCAAAAAAGTCGGATTGAAGCTACCATGAGGAGTCCTCAGACAGCTCTGGATGCCCAAGACAACATCCGAATAATGAAACAGACGCAAAATCCAACACCTCACCGAAAAAAATCCACTTCGCCCAAAAAACGCCAGACCTTGAGAAGGCAGGTCTAGCAAGTCATATAGCCCAAAGGGCCGGCGGCTCGCACCACATGCCCCGGTGGCTCAGCCTGGTAGATGCTCCAACAGCCTAAAGCATTGCCTTGGTAACCCGATCAAACAGGCAAGGGTCACGAGTTCAAATCTCGTCCGGGGCTCCAATCCAAGAACGACCAGTTGGTACTAAGAGTCGAGATGCTAGATTCGACAACACCCAGTCTCCGCTCCAAAGCCTGAAGATCCAGCCAGAACGAGCCTGATTCTCGAACCTAGGGATGGAGCATAATCTTGCCTGGTTTCGCTTGATAACTCATTGGAAACAACCAAGGTACATATTACGAATCAGCAAAAGTGAAAGCGGGAAATGAACGCATCCAGACTATCGCTTTAGCATCTTGTCAACCCGATCCTTCCACGCCGGCCAGCGACCCATCTCCTCCAACGCATATTTCTCAGCCTGCTCCTTATTCATCCAGCGAGTCTGCATAGCAGAGGCAACCATGTCTTCATACAACTTCTCAAACGGCAAAAGCTTCCCCTTCATATCAGTACAGTGAATGCAATATGGATTGTCGAGATTCTGAGCCCCATGCTCCTCTCGCGAAGCCAAAGGCCGACCACAACTATCACACTGCATCGCAAGAGACATAGACTAACGCAAAAACAACAATCACAGAAACACTAGATAACCATACTTGGACGCACCAACCCCCCAGCGCGGTAACAAAAGCGCGCTCTTCTCTGCTAAACCATTAATAATCCGGCACCCCTCAATCCTCAAAGAACGCTGGGGAATGCTTCTATTGCGTAGAAAGGGCCGCATGGCACCTTTCACACTAGTCACACTCTTACTCCTATTCGGAAGAAAGAAGACCGACCCGGTAGAGGACACGAACAGAGACGAGCCCATCAACAGAGAACCTTTCCCCGTACCTGACATTCTCAAGAAAACGATAACCAGAACTGACGTCTCTAGATCTCGAGACAGACTTCGGCTAGCAAGTCTGGAAAGAGACATAATCGGGGACGCTCTGACAAGAATCTACGAGGCAGAGACTAGAGGACAGATCAACGACAACGAAAAAAACCAGCTCCTGCAACGATACAAGTCAGACCTCAAACGAGTAGACGGTGAAATAGACACTCACAAGAGGACAGTAGATCTCTACGAACTAGAATCGGCCAAGGAAGACCTTCTCAAGAGTTTCCAGGAAAAAATGCTCGAAATAGACCTGAAGATAAGCCAGATTAGACCGACCGTAATTGCAACATCCGAAGCAATACCGCCTACAGCCTCCGAGCCTCCCATGACCGAGACAAGCCCAACTCCGCCGACTGCAGACCCTCCGAAAGAACGACCTCCTAAGGAGAGGCCTAAGAACAAAGCTGAAGAGCGGCTAGAGACCATTCGCGAGGAAGTACTCAAGGCCATGGAACGCCTCGAACAGATCGAAACAGAAGGCTGAGCAACAACCTGTCCTGGACAGACAAGGCTCGGATAAGCGCCGCCGCCCAAGCAGTAAGAGAAATCAGAGACAACACAACAATAGGACTCGGAAGCGGCAACACCATCCTACGAGCCCTCGAACTGGCCGCAGAACGAATCAAGAAAGAGAACCTCAAGATCACCTTCATCCCAACTTCCTATCAGACAGAATTAGCCGCAAAAAAACTTGGGCTCAAAACATCAAACCTCGAAGAAGACACCGAACCCGACCTAGCACTGGACGGCGCAGACCAGATACAATGGCGAACGCTCGACATGGTCAAAGGCGGAGGAGCAGCACTGCTACGAGAAAAGATCGTGGATTCAACCTCGAAGAAACTAGTCATCATAGTTGACGAGAAGAAACTAGCAAAGACCTTGGGAGGACCTCAGCCAATACCGGTCGAGATAGTCCCCTTCGGCTATTCGTCAACGGTCGCAAAAATCAGAAAAATCTCCGAAAAAACCGTCCTAAGAGAAGCCGCGGGCAAGGTCGGACCTGTGATAACAGACAACGGCAACCTGATCGCTGACGTGTTCTTTCGAAGCCTGCGCCGACCAGAAATTGTCCACGAGAAACTGAAGAATATCCCGGGAGTTATCGAAACAGGTCTCTTCCTACAAATGTGCGACGTCGCCTATGTGGGTAGAAAGGACGGCCGCGTTGACATTCTACGCAGGAGCTAACGCGATAAGAGTCCCTCCACTCAGGCAAAGTGCCGGGGGCGGGGCTCTCGAAAGAGGTCTTCTATCGAACCCGCGACCTCCGGATCTCTCAAACCCGATTATGAGTCCGGCGCTTTGGCTCCCCTTTCGGGGTCTGACCAAGCTGAGCCACCCCGGCAAAAAGCCGGCGCAGGGTCTACTGCTAAAAAGCATTAGCCCAAGAAAGATTAAACGGAAACGAAACTAGACGAGGAAGTAGAAAAGGCCCCTAGCTTGTCCAGCCACAAATTTCTCACACTAGATGACGTGGAGACAAGCAACAAGAAGATTTTCCTAAGAGTCGACATCAACGTCCCGCTAGACCCATCCACACATCTGATCCTGGACGACACCAGGATCAAAGCAGTCTCGGAGACTCTCGCCAGACTGGAAGACGCGAGAGTTGTCCTTGGGTCCCACCAGAGCAGGCCAGGAAAAGATGACTTTACGAATCTGGAACCGCACGCGAAGACGCTAGCGGACTGTTGCAACCAGGAAGTAATGTTCGTAGAAGATGTCATGGGCCCCCACGCCCGCCAGAGAATAGCAAAGGTCGAACGAGGCCAAGTACTCGTCCTCGACAACCTAAGATTCTGCGCTGAAGAAAACATCGACGACAAACCCGAGAAGCTCCTAAAGACCCATTTCGTCAGACAGCTCTCACCACTCTTCGATCTCAACATCAATGACGCCTTTGCAACTGCTCATCGATCGCAACCTAGCATCGTGGGACTGACAGATGCACTTCCAAGCGCTGCAGGGCGATTAATGGAAAAAGAACTCGAAGCAGTCTCAGGACTACTCGTAGAACCGCGACGACCGTGCGTCTACGTTCTCGGAGGCGCCAAAGTCGAGGACAAGATCCCGGTCATTGAACACATTCTGACTCGCGACAAAGCAGACAAGATCCTCCTAGGAGGAGTACCTGCAAAGCTGTTCCTAAAGGCGATGGACAAGAAAATCTCGTCAGACGACGAGAAAGACATGGCTGGACTTCAAACTCATATCAAGAACGCAAGAGCACTGTCTATGAAGTACAAGGATAGAATCGAGGTCCCAATTGACCTTGCATATGGAGATACTCGTGGAAAGAGAACTGACAGAGGCATAGATGTCCCTTCGAAAGAATCGGCCCTAGATATTGGAACAAAGACTATCGAAAAATATTCGAAAGCTTTGGAGGGAGCTGCCACTATTGTCGCTAACGGACCCCTAGGAGTGTTTGAGAGAGATGGGTTCGACCTCGGGACAAAACAGGTCCTAGAAGCCATGGCGAAGAGCAACGGCTACACAGTCATCGGAGGAGGACACTTGGTAGGGCTGGCTTCGA
>WNGM01004574.1_pt1 | contig 19071 bp, 16 predicted proteins | sample 5400571 | NCBI WGS metagenome assembly WNGM01 (sample SAMN13153378, study PRJNA577476) | soil metagenome | isolation source: 100 cm soil or saprolite under Garry oak tree replicate 2 | place: USA:California | collected 2016-06-15 | reverse complement strand
TATTTAATGCTGAACCACAGCCGGGACAAAAGGTAGCTTGTTGTACTAAAGCTGTACCACAGCGTGGACATGTCATGGGCTGGGTTGGTTGATCGGGTACTGCCGTGGATGATGATTGGTCGGCATTGGCTTTAGCTGCCTGGACGGCCTCATAGAGAAGAGGTAGGTCAGGCTGAGTACTATTAGGATCGCTTGGGCGTGCCGGTGGTGGAGTTGACGAAATTTGTGCGGGTAGCGCTGCCACTACTTTTCTCAGATCGTTGCCGAATTCGGCAATCGAGGGATAGCGATCTTTTTGCTTCATGGCCATAGCTCGATTGATGATACGGTTGAGTTGATCGAGTAGCTCTGGTGGCAATTTGCTCAGTTGTGCCAGGTGGCGGATATGGCGTGGTGCTGGTTTAGAAGGCTTGGTGACCCCCAGCCGGAATTGTCGAGCGGCATTCGCCTCTGCACTCTCGGGGGGAGGATTATTTGCCAGCTGTTCTTGCAATGATGGCAGGTCAGGCAGCCCCTGTTGAATCGACTGATTGCGCGTTGAGACACTGGGTGGTTCGTGGGAGGTCAGCGCAAAATAGAGAGTGGCGCCCAGGGCATAGACATCCGAGCGCACATCGGTACCTGTGCCGCCCGGATATTGTTCTTGTGGTGCATAGCCCGGCGTGCCCTGGTGGCGAATGAAAAAGAGCGTACGAGCTCCGTCGGCTGTTGCCTTTGCATTTCCCAGGTCAACCAGTATGGCTGTACCGTCGGGCATGATGCGGATATTATCAGGTTTGATATCGCGATGAATAACTACAGGCTGCTGGGAATGGAGAAATTGGACTGCATCACACACTGAAAGTATCCAACCCATGACCCGTGCTAACGGTATAGGCTCATTACTTCGGCGGGCAACGCGAATAAGGTCAGTGAGATCATTGCCTTCAATATAGCTAAGTACGACAAAGTAGTGACCTCGTTCATTGAAGGCCTCGTGGAAAGCAGGAAGATTGGGGTGGTGTAACTGGCTAAGTACCTTTGCTTCATGCTGAAGCTGGGCCTGCCCACTGGACCCCGTTACGAAATATTCTTTAAGGGCGTATTGCTGGTTGGTAATCAGGTCTAAGGCTAAATAGACATGCCCAAAGCCCCCACTGCCCAGCACGCGCTCGATGCGGTAGCGCCTGTGCAGGATTGTGCCAGACGGAACCGTTTCCATCATCATAGAAGCAGTCTCCCTCATTGTTTTCTGTCTGATTATATTATGGGCAATGGGGCATGTTGGTACAATGACGCTACATCACATTCCAACAATGTTAGCATACATACCTTCCGCATTATACACTAAATGCACAAACATGTCATCGGTTGGTTTGCCTTGTAGAAAAATGGTTCTTTTTTATTGCTCCAGGGAAGGAGTACGTCGCAGCTGCGAAGGTGAAGGCGAGACACGTGCCTGCGACAGGAAGGCCCAGTCGTTCTGCTTGCAAACGCGCAAATACATGTAGATTTCCGCTTGTTCTACCCCCGGAACTTTGTAGAGTTTCTCGGTGAGAAATTTCAGTAAGTGGTCGTTATCACGACAGACTACCTCAGCTAACATGTCGAAGCGGCCAGTACAGACAATGAGATAGATAACCTCGTCAAATTCCGAGACCTCCTGGGCTACCTCTAACAGGCGATCACTTGAGACGCGGATACCAATCATGCTTGCCAGGGAGAAGCCCAGCTTGATAGGGTTGGTGACCGCGACAATCTGTATGACCTGATTATTGATCAGATTTGAAACGCGCTGGCGCACACTTGCCTCAGAAATCCCTAAATCTGCGGCTATTTTTGTAAATGGGCGCCGTCCATCTTGTTGTAGTGCTTCAATGATGCGCTGGTCAATTTCATCTATCGGATGTTTATTGTTGTTATGCTGTTCCATGTGCCATTATACTAACATGTTCCATTCATGTATGCAATAAGAGGAGTGCAGGGCATGCCAACCTATTCTACAGGTCTTGTATTCGATGAACGTTACCTCAGCCATGATACAGGCGTAGAAAGTACCGTAACTATGCGCAATGGTGCGTTTACACTGCCACCGGAGCCACATCCCTCGGCCTTATACATAACACAACGTATCAAACAATTTCTTGACGGTTCAGGCTTGACTGCGCGCATGCAACTCGTTGCGGCACGCGCCGCGAGCGAAGATGAACTGGCCGTCTACCATACGCGGGAGTATATTGCCGGAATTCGTGCCCTTTGTGAGGATGTGGAAGGTGTGGAAGGTGGGGGGTCGGCTAAAGAGGCATGGAGTGAAGCAGAGTTTGATGCGCCGCTCAGCCGGGGCTCGTTTGAAGCTGCTCTCTACGCGGCCGGTGGAGCAATGAATGCAGTCAGCGCCGTAATCAAGGGGGAGGTACGCAATGTCTATGCGCTGCTGCGTCCTCCAGGCCACCATGCCACGAAAAATCGAGCCATGGGCTTCTGTATCTTTGGCAACGCGGTGCTGGCTGCCCACCACGCCAGAAAGGTTTGCGGGGTAGAACGTGTGATGATTGTCGATTGGGATGTGCATCACGGCAATGGTACCCAGGATGCCTTTTACCAGGATCCCAACGTCTTATTTGTCTCGCTGCACCAGCACAACTGGTACCCCAAACTCTCAGGGGAATTAGAGCAGGTGGGAAGCGGTGCAGGCGCTGGCTATACGGTCAATATTCCACTTCCCGCGGGCACGGGTGATCGCGGCTACCGTGCTGCCTTCGAACAGGTTGTCCTACCTATTGGCCAGCAGTTCCGCCCCCAGTTGATCATTATCTCGGCCGGCCACGACGCCAGCTGGCTCGATCCGCTGGCCCAAATGATGGTCACCATGGCCGGTTTCCGCCAGATGTCTGAACTACTGGTCAGCCTGGCCGGGGAGGTCTGCGAAGGAAGGTTGGTGATGCTGCAAGAAGGTGGATACAGCGCTGCCTACGTACCATATTGTGCCGCTGCCGCCGTCGAGCCACTTTTAGGAGTTGACCTCGGTATAACCGACCTTTATGCAACCTCTTCAGAGCTTGAATGCTGCAAGACAATTCTGACAGATGAGACACGCAATGCATTATCAGAGGCAAGGAGGTGGCATAAGCAGTGGTGGAAGTTATAAAACCTTAACCACGCTGTGGTACTTTCATACCAGAAAAGAGCGGTGCATGCAAATATAAATCAAGTACTGTAGTACAATCCCAGTTGTCTGATGCTATGTGAACATATACCAGGCCAGTTCAAATTCGTCTACGGTGTGCAGGTTGCGGCGGTATGTCTCACCTTATGTTGTTCGCATTTTGAATGGGACCATGCCAGGGGGTAATCCTCAGAAAATGACATGTCTAAAGGGGTGTTATGCATGAGCAATAGAGCCATGTCCGTAATGAATAGGCAATATAAAACGGAAAGTGCCGATATCGTTATCGTGGGTAACGGTATTGCGGGACTGACTGCCGCTGTAGAAGCCCGTCGTCTCGCACCCGGCGCGCGTATTGCTATTATTAGCGAGCAGTGCCACCCCACGATCAATACGCCTGCCCTGAAGCAATTTGCCATTGGTAAACTGGCGCAGGAGCAACTGCTCGCGTATCCCGCTGGAACCGAACGTGCCCAGCGTATTCACGTGATCAACGCACGGGTAGAGAGTATCAATGCCCAGGGAAAATATGTCTGTTTGAGTGGTGGACAAGGCTTTGGTTATGGTTCGCTGCTCATTGCAACCGGCAGCGCTCCTAATGGTCTTCCCCTCAATTTGCCCGGACGTGATTTTGATGGAGTACTCACTCTTCACTGTTTGCAGGACTACCTCAACCTGCGCCGGCGGCTGGATGAAGTGGACTCTGTGGTGGTAGTTGGCGGTGGCGCTCATGCTATCGAGACGGTCATGTGCCTGTTGCACTACGGTATTGAGGTTCACTGGCTCATCCGCAATGAAACCTTCTTGTCAAAGATGCTTGATGACGGGGCTTCCGAGTTGATTCTGGAAAACATGCGTAACGTGGGGACGAAGGTCTATACCGGAACCGAGTTGGTCGGCATTGTTGGCAGGGTTGGTTCTGTAGCCGGGGTGGTTACGACCCGCCACAATATGATCCCTTGCCAGCTGGTGTTAATGTGCACCGGCACTTCGCCGGTTACTACACTGGCAGAGCAGTGTGATATGCCTATGCTGCACGAGCGCGGTATCTTGGTCGATGACCAGTTCCGCACCAGTGTGCGCGATATCTATGCAGCGGGTGATGTTGCTGCACGTAAGAACCCTCAGACAGGTGTATATGAGACCCATGCACAATGGTATGACGCTGTATTGCAAGGACGCACGGTAGCAGCAGTGATGACAGGCCACCATAAGTTAGCCTCGTCCTCTCAGGGAGTTTCGTGGCACGCGACGCATCTGGGGGCACTCTACATGCTTACTGTGGGTGATCCACTTTCTATGCTTGAAGGCACGACGATACTAAGGGATAGCACGAAGAAAAAGTATCGCCGCATGTCTCTAGTCGATGATCGCTTAGTTGGCTATCTCTCGCTCGGTACTACGCAGCCCGATAGCCTGGCTATTAAACGTATCATCGATGAAGGCCTTTCTATTCGCGCCGTCAAAGATGTCTTGCTTAAAGGTGATTTTGACGCTCGTAAATACTTCTCGCAGAGCAAATCGCGCGCAGCACGGGATATGGTAACTTCTGGAAAAATCCCTGTGGTTAATCCGCTGGTTTCTTCGTTACCTGTGACTGATCGTATAGTGAGAGCTTACCCTCAATGTATCACTCCAGGTGGCTCCATGCTCTCGCTTCCGGCTCCAACGACCAGTAGAAGGCCACAGACAGAGCCTCTACACGAGCCAACGCCAGCGCTCACACTCTCATCGATTGATAGTCAGTTGACCATTCATGAGTGGGAAGAAGAGCTGCTACCGTCACTCTCATCTTCATCAATTGATAATCAGTTGACTATCCACGAGTGGGAAGATGAGCTGAGACCTTCTACGGATAAGCTGCCTGTAAACTCAAAAAAGGTTGTTGAGTCTATCCTGGTAGCACTGCCGTCTCGTCCTGCTTCACGCAATCTCTGGTCGTACAGCAGGAAATTACCGGCAATCGTCGCTCGATCATCCTCTGCACAGCGTCCAACTCCAGCGAAGGCGGAAAAGGCAAGCTGCCATGAGAGGGGCGATCGAGCCAACTTCCTGCTGTGAGTTTGTGGCGCTATGAAGGTGAGAAACGACCAGGCGGCCGTGAAGGGGAACAATAGATGTTGAAAACTGCTTTACTCCACAAAACAGGCCCACAGGTGGCCCAGGAAATACATGCCTGTATTGGCTGCAATGAGTGCCTGCTCGTGTGCCCAGCATTGGCTGAACCCATTACTATTGATGTACTGAACCGTGAAACGCTTTCAGGAACTATATCAGCCCCGGTGGCCCGTTTTGCCCGCTCTTGCTATCAATGTGGCGCTTGTGTCGCACCATGCCCAGTGGGACTACATCGCGATGCTATGATGATGTGGTTGAAAGTGCGCTTATTACGTTCTGCCAGGGAGAAAGACAACAGTTGACAAATATGCACTCTAACGTGTTATAAAGTACTCATGAAGAGTACATATAGCCCGCAAGAGTTTGGGCAACTCATTGGGCGTACAACCAAAACCCTGCAGAAATGGGATAGAGAAGGGAAGCTGAAAGCCCATCGTTCCCCTATCACTAACCGTCGCTACTACACCCATGGCCAATACTTGCAGTATCGGGGGTTAATGGCGCAAGAACAAGGCTTGACAATTGCCTACACCAGGGTATCAGGTGTGGCTCAGAAGCCTAATCTGGCTAATCAACTAAAGGCGCTTCGTGCCTACTGCCAGCAGCAAGACATCCGGGTCGATGAATGGCTCTCTGATATTAGCGGTGATCTGAACTACAAGCGCAAGCAGTTCAACCGACTCATGGAACTAGTTGAACTGGGACCAGTCCGGCATATGGTGATTGCTCACCAAGATCGTTTTGTGCTTTTCGGCTATGGCTACTTTGCAGCCTTTTGCCAGCGTCAGAACACAGAAATCATGGTCATGAACGGTGAGGCTCTGTCCCCTGAGCAGGAACTCGTACAGGACTTGGTTGCTCTTCTCACTGTGTTTGCTTCCCGGCTTCATGGACTCAGGTTGTACAAGAAGGTGTTGAAAGATGCTGCTCTGCAAAAAGATCAAGCTTGAAGTTTCCGACCAGGATGCAGCCACCTTGGAATTGATGCAGTCCAAGTGTCGTGGCTTATACAACTGGTGGGTGATGTGCTTGCGCAATGGTGAGAAATGGCCCGGCGTGTATGAAGCGAAGAAGACCCTGCAAGCCTCAAAGCAGCATGACCCGGAACTGGAATTGGCCTATGGGAAGCTGCTCCACGAGGTCTATTATCGCCTCGACCATGCGATGGCTGCCTTCTTCCGGCGTGTTGCCACTGGTGAGAAGCCGGGCTTCCCTCGTGTGCGTCCCCGGCACTGCTTCTTCACCCTCTGCTATCCGGCGATGTATCTCAAAATTGGGGGAAATGTACTCATCCTGCCTACAGGTGGCAAGGGCAAGAACAAACGCTTTCCCACTATGGCGGCACGGCTCACAGAAACACCACCAGCAGGGTTCCGTGAGGTGGCTATCTCACGGGACGCCAGAGGCAACTACTATGCTTCCTTCAGCTATCGGGAACAGGAAGAGGAACAGCAAAGCGGGCAAGTTGTAGGTTTTGATCTGGGTATCAAGACGTTGGCTACTGGCGTGAACGAGCAACGCCGGGTCTACCACATTGGCGGCTTCAAAGGGGCGAAATGGTACAACAAACAGCTTGATAAGATCAGATCGAAACGGGCGAAATGCCAGAAAAAGTCACGACGCTACATCCGCTTGAGCAAAGTCTACAAACGGGTTTCTGAGAAGAAACGCAAGAAGCAACGGGATAGTTTGCACAAGGCGTCCCATCTCATCGCTCACCAACTGGTTGAGAGAACTGTGGTGATCGGTGATCTTTCCCAACGGCAGATGGTCATGCAAGAGCATGGAGAACGGAATAAGTATCTGAACCGGGCGGTCTACAATGATTGGGGACTCTCTAGCTTTGTAGAGATGCTCGTCTACAAATGCGTACGCTATGGGAAAGAACTGGTGTTCTTAGATGAAAGCAATACGTCAAAAGCTTGTTCAGGCTGTGGGCACCTGCAAGCCATGCCACTCTACAAGCGGACGTACATCTGTACCGCATGTGGATTAGTCATGGACAGGGACGAGAACTCTGCTATGAATATCCTTCAACGGTACCTTGCCGGGCTACGGCCACACACGGGCGATCCCGTGCGGTGTGCGGATGTTTTCACCGCAACTGAGTATGTTTGAGGACAAAAAGGAAGGCAGAGCTAATAAGTTCATGTCCATACTCAAATCTTCTAATGAATTACCAGATACTGATACTGCTGCGTCATGGCGTAATGAAAAGGGCTACCCATGGCTGTTCTTTCATATCAGGCACACCTGGGGTGCCGGCCTGGTAGTAACCCTCGTCGTTATCGCCATCAGTGGCGCTTTTTATCTGTGGTATAGCCAGTCTGGCAATGATACTGCTCCTGATAGTACAGCTGGCCTCGGGTACGCGGTTATAGGAACAATATTCTTCATCCTGGCATCTCTACTTTATAGCTTACGGCGTCGTTCTCGTAGACGGGCCATAGGACACCTCAATGTCGTCTTGAACTGGCATGTCTTTTTTGCCGTCATGGGATTGCTAGTGCTCTTCATGCACTCATTTGGCCATTTCGAGGCAATATCAGGCACCTACGCGCTCTTAGGGATGGTCATCTTAACTATAAGCGGCCTTGTAGGTCGCACCCTCGATCATTTCCTACCCCGGCTCATTGCTGGCGAGGTGGATAAGGTTCTTACCTTGCAGGGTGAAGATCGCATCGAGGTCGTTTCGCAAAACCTGCAAGCCATTGTCGTATATAACACGCAGGAGATGCGTGGCTTCAGGGTAGAGGATCCTCTCCAGGCTGGAGTACCCGCGGCCTCTCCTGTTCCAACCCCTGGCAGTCCCCCTTCTGCTACCAATGGGCAGTCGTTGGGCACTCCCTGGGACCTGGCATATATTTCTCTAGAGGCAACGCAGCAGGAGTTGGACCGCGCTGCACCCCGTCATCGCTTCATTCCTGATAAGAAAAGCGCTCTTACTCGTCCCGGGGCATTGATGCCAGGGGCGGAAGAGCAAATCTCTGAGTTACAAGATATGCACCATGCGATGCAGCGCGAGCAGTTTTACCGTTACCTCATTCGCTACTGGCGGGTGCTGCATATCACACTTGCCTTTATTACCACCGGCCTGATTACCTGGCATATCATTTTTGCCCTGCAGTTGATGCTGCCGAGAGTACTTCATTAGAGTATCCGATCGCTCATCCGAAGACCTGGATGCCAACGCGGTTCCATGACTTCCCTCCTGTTCGGTTTTTCCGAAGCTGCGGCACAACGCATGGCCCTGTCTCTCCTCTGCTGCTTACCCAAAAAGCTGGATGCCAAAGAACGAGAGGACCTGGGTGAATAGGTAGAGAACGGCCAGCCCGCTGACCACGATGGCAAGCGTGTAGGACACTACATTGTAGGCAAGACCATTGGTGTAGCATCCCATCAGCCGTTTCTGGTTTACCAGGTACAGAATAGCAAATAGGATAATGGGGAGCAAGAGGCCGTTGAGCAGATAGAGGTTGAGCAGGATCTGGATCACTGGCAGATTCGGCAACATGGCGATCGCTACCCCGATCAGAATGAGGACGGTAAACAGCCCCCAGAAGAAAGGAGCCTCGTTCCACGTTCTTCCCACGCCTCGTTCAAACCCAAACGCTTCGGCGAGCGAATAGCTCGTCGAGAGCGGCAGGACGCCGGATGCCAGGATGGCCGCTCCCAGCAGGCCAACGGCAAACGCCCGGCTGGCAAAGATGCCCAGAAACGGAGCAAGGGCCTGGGCCGCTTGTGCGGCAGAACCGAGGGCCACGCCCTTGCCATGACTCGCGACGAAGAGCGTCGCTGCGGTTGACACAATAATGAAAAAGGCGATGGAGACGGAGAAGATGGATCCTATGTAGACTTCCAGCCGCTCGTACTTGTAATCGCTCATCTGCACGCCGCGCTCAGCAACCGCGCTTTGGATATAGAGCTGCATGTAGGGGCTAATCGTGGTGCCCACGGCGGCAACGAGCGTCAGGATATAGGCCCCCTTGAGTTGGATGGTTGGGATGAACGTTCCAGCGAGGACCTCTCCCCAGTTCGGTTTGGCGAGAAAGGCGGAGAAAACGTAAGCAAAGAAGACAAAGGTCACCGCCAGAAAGACCTTCTCGACGCGCTTGTAGGACCCCCGTGCGACCAGCCACCAGATGAGCATGCCCCCGAACGGCGCTCCAATCCAGGAGGGAATGCCAAAGAGGTCGAGCGCGGCGGCGATACCAATGAATTCGGACACAATCACGCCCCCGTTGGCGAGCAGGAAGATGAACATGACGAAGACGGTCAGACGCAGGGGAAAGTTCTCCCGAATCAGGTCGGAGAGCCCTTTGCCAGTCACAGCACCCATCCGCGCGCACATCTCCTGGACCATCGCGACGCAGATCATCAGGATAGGCATCACCCATAGCATCTGATAGCCGAACTGAGATCCCATGGTGCTGTAGGTGGCAATGCCGCCGGGATCGTTGCCCGCGTTAGCGGCGATCAGCCCCGGCCCCAAGATTCCCAGGTAGAACAGCAGACGCCGCATGATGCGCCGGTGCAGGCGGCGTGGCGACTTCAAATGCTTTGACATCCGGGCTTGCTCTTCGGTGATACGCTCCATCAGGCCTCCTCCTGTGTCTCTTGCTCTTCAAGCCGAAAGATGCCACGCTCCTCGCCGAATCACCTCTTTCTCTTCCGTTGTTGAACTCGGAGGATATGCTCCTGCCTGTTGTGAGACACGATCCTAGATGAACCGGTCAAGGGCTTCTTTGAGTTCGCGACCTTCGCTTTCTCTGCATCTACCTTCCCCACAAGGGGGATAACCGTGTCCACAACGGAGTATAGGCGCTCCGTGAGGTGCTGTCAAGATGCCCAGTATAGCATGCAAGCGCAATCACTCGCTTTCCACTTCCAGCGGCACCCGCACGCGTATGCACGTCCCTTGTCCTGCTGCGCTCTCGATGGTGAGTGTTCCGTCTATCTTTGTGACACGCTCCCGCATTGAGCGCACACCGAGGTGTCCTGGGAAAGGACCTGTCGGATCAAAACCTTTCCCATTGTCGCACACTTCGAGGAAGACCCCCCTCTCTTGCCGCGCGAGCCGGAGGACGACGTTGCTGGCACGAGCATGCTTGACGATGTTGTGCAGTGCCTCTTGTGCGATGCGGTAGAGGGCCTCTTTCTTCTCTAGAGAGAGATCAGGCTCATCGACCAACTCCGCCTCGACGGTTAGCTTATAACGGGCACGCAAGGCTTCCACTTGTTTCGTGAGGGCTGCCACCAGCCCTTCCGTTTCCAGCGATTCAGGACGGAGTTCGAAGATGAGTGCATGCATCTCGGCGAGTCCTGCTTCGGCTAAGGTAAGTACGTCCTCTATCGCTGCTTCTGCCTGTTCAGGTTCGCTGCTCTCCAGCGCTTCGCGAACGGTATGGGCCCACACGCCTGTTCGTACAGGAGACGTGTTTCACGCTCTCGACCCCTTGCTTCCTCGGCACTTCGGCGTTGCGCCGAAGCCAACTGACTGGTTATGACGGCTGTTGCCAGGAACACAGACAGCGTGAGCAGATCTTCAAATTTGGAGACAACAAATGTGTACAGTGGGGGAACGAGGAAGTAGTCGAAGGCGAGCACGGCCAGTAGTGAAGCCAGGCTCGCGGCATAGAGCCCACGTGTACTGGCTAAGGCGACGACAACGAGCAGATAGACCAACGAGATGGTGGGAATTCTGGGGTACAGGTGACCGGCAGAGATCAAGCTGGTGACCAGAACTCCTCCTCCTAGGGCCAGCAGACTATCGTTTACGTAGCGTCTCCAATGTAGCTTCGCTCTCTCTTCCGGCGAAGGAATTCGTCCAATTTGCTTCATCGTCCGCTCCTCTGCTCATCTCACGCAGGCACGACACCGGTGAAGATGACACGTGCAAAGGGTCTGCTTCTTCGACGTCAAGGGCCTAGTGGCGAGGGTTGAGCTGCTTTCCCTGCTCGTCGGAAACCAGACCAAGACGAGTCGCGCACAGGACGGCCTGGGTGCGGCTCTGCACACCCAGCTTCGCTAGAATATGCTTGACATGAACCTTAACTGTGTCTTCGACGATCTGCAGGTGGCGTGCGATTTCTTTATTCGATTGCCCCTGGGCAAGCAGACGCAGCACCTCCATCTCACGCTCGGTCAAGGGTTCCGGCGGTGCAGATGCTCGTACTTCGCGCATCAGGTAGGCCGAAGCCTGGGGAGAAAGTTGGACCTGTCCGGCAGCGGCAGCCTTAATCGCTCGACGCAGTGCGGGGGCTTGTGTATCCTTGAACAGGTACCCAATGGCCCCAGCCTTCACCGCACCAACCACGGCTGCGCTTTCTAGCACGCTGGTGAGGGCGATGACCTCTGTCTCGGGCAAAGCGCTGCGGATGGCCGCGGTTGCCGCAATCCCATCCATCACCGGCATGAGCAGATCCATTAGCACCACATCCGGGCGCAGTTGTCGCGCGAGTTCGACCGCCTCCGCTCCATCAGCCGCCGCGCCTACTACGGCTAATTCCGGGTCACGCTGCAGGAACACGCGCAGTCCCTCGCGCACGACACTATGATCGTCAGCAATCAAGACACGAATGACCACCAGTCCTCTTCCTTTCGAGTGAGATTGTCCTACCACTAAAGGGGTAGACTTCAATTACCCTCTTGGGTGATGCTCTGAGGAACACTCGAAGCTATACTTTCCTCAGCAGGAAGCACGCTCATGTGCGACCTGTACCGAACCGTTCACTGTTTCCAAGTGTACCACAGGGAGGCCGAGCCTCGCTATACAGGACACCTGAAAGACGTGCATAAGGAGACCAGATCGCATTGCTGCTCGTTGATGATGACCCTTTGCTCCGTCACGGCTTACACAGCTGGCTCAAACGGGCAACGGATAACACGGTGGTGGGGAAGCCAGCACTGGTGCTAAGGCCATGAACAAGCGCATTTTGCTCGGGATTGATACGGACCTCTCCCCGTCAACACAGTATGCTCTTCGTATCACGAGCGAACTCCTTGAATGGGCGCCGCAGTTGCGACTGATCCTGCTACATGTCATCCCTACCCCTTTTGACTCTCGACCCACCTGGGGAAAGTCTATAGGGGGCTTTTACTCTTTATTTCCTACTACTCAACAACGCCTGCAGGCAAAGTGTTGCCTGAGCATAGCCTGTACTGCCGCGCAGCAACAGGGGATTGCTCCAGAACGCGTCGAGCTTCTGCAGCGTGTGGGAATGCCTGCGGATGAAATTGTCAGGGCGGCAGGAGAGCTGCAGGTGGACTTCATCGTGATCGGGAGTCGCGGGAACTTCCTGAGACAGAGGATACGACGTGTGCTCATCGGGAGTACCTCGCGCCGTGTCTTGAAACTCGCCCCTTGTCCCATCATGGTTGCTGTCCCTCCTCACGCACCACGCCTCGGGAGCCTGATGGCCTGGTACAAGGAAGCCGTGACGCGCTCTTTGAGTGAGGACCCGCGATCGCTCATGGCCTTCACGGCTTGTGAAGTGGCCCAGATGTTTGCTCTCCCCGGCAGAACGATCGGGAGCAAAGAAGTGGATGCTGCAGCCTGTGCCCTGGAAGAATTAGCCCGGAGCGGTCTACTCTGTTGCCACAGGGTCAAGGGCGAGATGCGCTATCTCAATGATTGACGGCCTGACCCCACTGTGGGGAAACGGGAATCTGGAAGTGATGGTGATCATGACACGTTTGCTGCTTCCTTTCACCCATGGAATCGACGTGTCTGCTATTACCAGGACACTGGCGCTAGCGCAAAATTTGGGCGCCACGCTGGTCGTCCTGTCGCTGATTCGTCTTCCACAGAGGCCAGACAGAGGCCCACGATGGGAAGATATCCAACAGTCGAACGATTTCCTGGAGTTCGTGCAACACAAAGCATCACGATCGGGTGTGCCTGTTGAGCGGGTGGAGCTCTACACACGCCACCCTGTAGGCAGTATCCGCGCGCTCGCCCAGGAAATGGAGTGTGCAGGCATCGTCCTTGTTGTGCGTCGCGGAACGGGGGTCTTGCTTGCCACTCATGAGGTGAAACAACTGCTTGAGGATCAACGCCTTTCCCTGTATATTGTCCCGTTGCTGGCCGAGGCCAGCACGTTCTCCCTACCGCGATGGCTCTCTCATTGGTTCAGGGGCAGGTAACCCATTCCGGCAGGAGCCCTGCCCTTGGTGAACCGTTTATGACCTGTTCACGTACGTAAGCGAACGACCGGCTGAGAAACCATCATTCCGAAACAAGAGAGTTGAGTACAGCTATGGAACAGGAAGCATCGCTACTGTCTACAAGCCATGGACAGCATCAGAGCGTCGGTCGGCTCGGCCCTTTGCTCTGCTGGGCAGTCGTCTTTGCCGATATCGGCTCGTCCGTCTACTACGTTCCGGGCATTCTCTATGGCCGTGTCGGCAATCTCGCAGGCTTTTTCGTGCTGCTGACGATGTCCGTGTTTGTGCTCCTCACCCTCAAGTACGCCGAGGTGAGTGCCCGCTTCCCGGAAGGTGGGGGCGTCGTGAGCGTGGCAGCCCAGGCGATCAATTCCTGGGTGGGCGCGCTCGGCGGCATGTTCATCCTGGTCAGTTACTTCCTCACTGCCGCCATCAGTTGCCTGTCTGCCATCCAGTACTTCAGCGTGGTATTTCCTGCCATTGGACCCTTTATCTTAGAGATCACCATCAGCGTACTCGTGCTCCTGGGCATCCTCAACTGGGTCGGTATTAGCGAGAGTGCGAAAGTGAGCCTGGTCGGAGCCCTCGTAGCCTTTGTGAGTGATCTGGCGATCATCTGGACCGTCTTTACCCATATTCCCATCTCCGAGTTCCCGTTTCTCTTTGCCAGGATGTTTCAGCATGCGTCCCTCACCCCTCCCTCGATTCTGGTCGGGTTTGCCGGCGCCTTTCTGGCCTTCTCAGGCCTGGAGAGCATCTCCCAACTCTCTCCCTCGATGAAGACTCCCCGCAAGAAGATCATCAGCATGGCGCTCTTCCTCGTCGTCATCACCATTGGGGTGACCAGCCCCTTGCTAACGTTGCTTTCGACCCTCTTGCAACAAGACAAGGCGGCTGATCCCGTCTTGTCCACGCAACTGCTCTCCTTGCTGGGTGGGCACTGGGGCAATGTCCTCTTGCAGACCGAGGTGGCGGTCAGCGCCAGTCTCATCCTGGCATTCGCCAGCAATACCGCCATCATTGGAGCCTACCATGTTTTTCTGGCCCTCTCCCGCATGGAGTTCTTCCCCGAATTTATCCTGAGGCGCAATCGGTTCCGCGGGACGCCACACTGGTCGATTGCTTTCGCCATCGGCATTCCTATCGCTGTACTGGTGCTGGTGCAAGGCAAGATCGACATCCTGGGAGACATGTACGCCTTTGGGCTGCTGGGAGCCTTCACCGTCACATGCCTCGGACTGGACATCATCCGCTACCGCGAACGCCGGGGAGGACAAGCCACCGCCGTTCACCTGGCGGATAAGCAGAATGCGAATGGGCATGCACCAGCCGCTCCTGCCGGCGCGCTCGCTGATTCTCCCGCTCCCAACCATTTGTCTCCCCTTTTCAAATTCAACGGGCAGCGATCTCCAGCAGGGACACTCCCGGAAGGAACGCTGACCACCATCGCTTCGTCGTTTGAGAGGGGCGTCGTTGGCCTGTGGCAGCAGCTCGATTTCTGGGTGGGGGTGCTCACCACCTTGCTGGTTATGCTCGCGTGGTCGATCAGTATCGTCTCGCAGCCGCTGGCAACGGCCTTCGGCTGTTCGGTTGCCCTCGCTGGGATGTCCGTCGCCTACGTCAATTACATCCGGGGTCGCTCACCAGCCGTCATCCCCTATTTAGAAGGACGCATCCCGGATTCCCTGCTGGCGGTGCTCACCGCGGGTGACGACCACAATGACGCAATTATAAAGGCAACCATCGACAATGCTTATGGAAGGCCCGTGGTGTTTCTGTATCTCGCTAAGCCCAAAGTGGGACGAGTGCCACAGCTCTTTGAGGTGGTGGATCCCTACCTGGAAGACCAGCCCGCCAAAGACACCTTGAAACAGGCAGCGCTGATGGCACGCAAGGCCAGGCTGGCCCCGCGCTTTGTCTACCGCCAGCAAGAACCAGGGATGGCGGCGCGCATCTGGCAGAGGGTGCATCCGTGTGACGTGGTGCTCACCGCCGAGCAGGCGGCCGAGGCTGAGGAAATCAACCCCGATCGCATCCGCTACGAACTTACCCCACGCGGGAAAATCGCGCACCTGCTCAAACGCTGGTGAGCTAGAAATGGACCCTATAGCGCTTTAGTTTAGAACTGCGATTTCATTGCCGCGGTTCCCGTGAAATCGCCGCTCAGGCTCCTGACACTCTCCGGCTGCGAAGGGTCAATGATATAAACGACCGAGTCGCGGGTAGGAACGCGATCGTTGGGTGATGTACCGTAGTTCACCGTCGGCAGCAGCCCACCGAGGTCAACGTTTTTCAGTGACTCGAAAGCCTTCAAGAGACCGTCGCGGGTGAGGTCGTTGTTCTCGATGGCCTTCTTAAGGATGGCGTAGGTAATCTTCGATTCGGTATAGCCGAATTCAAAGAAACCATCCGGCTTCTGGTCTGGAGCATATTTGGCCACGTCGTCCAGCATCTGTTTCATGCCAGGCTTGCTCGTATCGCCCCAGGTTGCCCCTTGTGATACGACCCAGGCTTTGGAGAGCAGCGGTACCAGGCTGGGAACGCCCAGCAACAAGGGCGAGAAGGCTGGACTCTGGAGAATCCACTGCGGATCATAACCCAGGGCATGACCCGTGGCAATGATTTTTGCTGTGACGCTTGGCAAAGTGGTGAGGAAGACATACTTGGCGCCGGCTGCTTTCATTTGCGAGACCTGTGCTGTGAAGTCTGTATCGGTGGGTGCGTAAGTTGCCTGGCCTACATCGTGCAAGCTGTAAGCACTGACCGCTTCCTTGTACCCAGTTAGTCCGTCCTGTCCGTAATCATCGTTCTGGTAGATAATGCCGGCGGCCGGGCTCTTGACGCCCAGCTTGTTGACGATATAGTCAAAGGCATTCTCGACTTGCAGCCGGTAAGGGGTGCCCACGAGAATGAGGTACTTCTCACGTGCCAGGGCAGAAGATAGCGTGGCGGCGGAGATCAGCATATGATCGGCAGCGGCCTGATCTTTGATGGCGAAGGTGGTGGGCGTACCCAGGCTGTCGGCTATCATCAACACCTGGTTACGGATCTGGCTGTATTGGGTAACCTGGACTTGCGGGTTGTATTGTGAGTCCTTTTCAATGAACTTTACTTTGTATCCATTGATGCCGCCCTTGTCGTTGATGGACTTGAAGAAGACTTCTACGCCACGCGCCAGGGGTTTACCCACCGGGTCTGCTACTGGACCAGAATATGGCGACAGGATACCAAGAGTGATGGTTTTGCTGGCGACATCGACGCCAACACCGGCCTTGATCCCGCTCGAGTTACCGTTTGAACTACTACTGGCACAGCCGGATAGGACTAGCAGGGCTGTGACCAGGGTGAGCATGCATACGTAGAAGGTCTTTTTGTTGGTCATGTGTTTCACCCTTTCATGATATACCCGAGATAAATTCGGCTGAGAGCAAAAAACAGCAGCAAAACTGCTTTACATGGTGTAAAAGATGGCAAGCGCTTACCTGCTTTCGCTTTTTGGCAGTGATGGGTCGTCAATGTTGAGTTGCGCATCGCGATCGGGCGCAGCTAGATCGATCACCTGGGCCGGTTCACCTCCTTCCCCTCCATGAGAATTGAACTTCCGAACAACTTTCTGCCAGCGGTGCACCAGCCCTACGATCCCTCCTGGCTCAAAGAGTAGGAACGCGATAATCAAGAGGCCATAGATGAGGGCATTCAGGTCGCCTCCTGAAAGGCTATTCGAACTGCTGCTTGGCGGAAGCAGGGAGAATTGATCAAGCATGAGGGGAAGCGCGAAGACAAAAGCTGCTCCCAGGATCGAGCCCCACACGCTGGCGAGGCCTCCAACGATGATGGCGGCAACAAATTGTATGGAGAGCGTGAGGTCCCAATAATTGGGGACGATATAGCGGCTGTAGGAGGCAAAGAGCGCACCCGCAATACCGGCGAGAAATGAGGAGAGAATGAACGCTCCCATCTTGGCTTCAAAGAGGTTGACCCCCATGATGGACGCTCCCTCTTCGTTGTCGCGCACAGCCTGGAAGGCACGTCCGACCCGTGAGCGCATGACGTTGCCAACAAAAAGTGCGGAGAGTACCAGGATGGGAAGAATCAGCAGGAAATACTCCTGGCCAGGAGTGAGTGCCAGGCCAAAGAAATCGTTTTGTTGGGCAAACGAGAAGTCGCCAAAGGCCGGAGCCGGGAAGGTACGTCCTTGTGGGCCACCCGTCAGGCCCCTGGCATTCAGGAAGAGATAATGCCCTATGAAGACCAGGGCCAGCGTGACAATGCCCAGGTAGAAGCCTTTCAAGCGCAAGGCCGTTGGGCCGATGAGGGCGCCCACCAGCGCGGTAACGATGCCCGCAGCTGGCAGCCAGATGAGGAACGATAGGCCGAGACCAAGTGGATCACTGCTAGACGTGGGCCGGTCACCTCCGAGCAAGGCCGCTGTATAGGCGCCAACGGCCATGAAAAAGGCGATACCGAGCGAAATCTGGCCTGTGTAGCCGGAGAGAACGTTCAGAGACAGGGCCGCGATGGCCGCGATCAATGTATCGTTGACGATGGTCAGCCAATCTTCGCTGGCGATCAGGAAGAAGGCGACTACCGCGATCAGGACTATACATAGGGAGGCCCAGCGCGAGAGGGAACCAAGTAGTCGGGGTGGGTCAGCGCTGGCGCCGGTCAGCGATCTTCTGCTTGTTGAGGAAGCACTCATATTCGTTCTACCTTTCGCGTGCCGAAGATGCCGTAGGGCCAGATGAGCAATACAAGTATCATGATGAGGTAGGGTGTGATCTCGTGAAAGCCCGCGCCCAGGAGGTTGGCGAAGCGACTTTCATAGCCCGCAGTCAGTACTTCGGCCAGGCCGATAATGATCCCACCCAGAACTGCTCCGCTCAGCGAATCTAATCCTCCCAGGATGATGGCCGGGAAAGCAAGGAGCGCAGTGCTGCCCAGCGTGGGGTCAATGGTAAAGGACTTGGTGGCGAGAAAGATACCGCCGATAGTGGCGATGGCGGCGGAAATACCCCAGGCTAGCGCGTAGACAGTGCGGATATTGATGCCCAGCGCCAGTGCGGCTTCCTGGTCAAGCGCGGTAGCACGCATGGCCAGTCCGTATCTGGTCAAGTTAAAAAAGTAGTAGAGCGCTGCGCACAGTACAACCGTGATGATGATGGTCCAAATGTCGCTGGCCCCAAAATGGACGCCGCCAAAATTAACGCCACTGGTGATCTCAAAGGGGGTGCCGGGGGAAATGGGGTTTGATCCCCATCTCAGTATAACACCGGTGCGCAGCACAATATCCAGTCCAATAGTTATCATGAGAATGGAGAAGACCGGGCGGCCAACCATGCGCCGCAGGATGAAGCGCTCAAAGAGTAAACCAATCGCTACGGTGACGGCGATGCCGAGAAAGAGCGCTGGCAAGAAGCCTATGTGCCACTCGAACACTCCCGCTGAGACAATATATGCTCCCACCAGCAGCAACTCACCCTGGGCGAAGTTAATGACGCCGCTAGCTTTGAAGATAATGGAAAAACCGAGTCCGATGAGCGCATAGATGCAGCCCACGGCGATCCCGGCAAAGACGAGTTGAATAAAATACGCCATATGTCCTCCTGCTAGCCAGCATAGTAGCGGCTGCTGCCGGTGGGATT
>WNGM01004802.1_pt1 | contig 19073 bp, 21 predicted proteins | sample 5400571 | NCBI WGS metagenome assembly WNGM01 (sample SAMN13153378, study PRJNA577476) | soil metagenome | isolation source: 100 cm soil or saprolite under Garry oak tree replicate 2 | place: USA:California | collected 2016-06-15 | reverse complement strand
TGCTGTCTGGCACGTATTATGGGCGAGTCTCGTGATTCAGGGCGCGTTCCGGGCTTGGGTCGGATAATGGATGATGGGATTTCGTCGGGGGGATCCCGAACGTTTGGAGGGAAGTCTAGGGACCCCCTCTCATTTTCAATATCAGGGCTGATAATGGGCGAGTTCGTGACTCAGGTTTCCAGGCGAATCCGGCAGGCGTTTTCAGAGATTCTTTGGGGGGTTTCAAGACATTATCAACGTGAAGAGGTAGCGGCGTTTCGGCTTCGTAACAGTCCGGGCTGAAACTATTGTTCTTTGAACTGGCCGTGTCAGGGTTCTCGGCCGGAGTTTATATTCCGGGTTTTTGGGTCTTCTGGAAAAATACTATTTGTTGTGTGTCGGGTTCTCTTGGAGTACAAGTGGGTTGTCCTGACGGTCACTACCGTCGGGATTTTCATGGCGACCCTTGACTCCAGCATTGTTGTAGTCGGGCTTCCACAGGTCGTGTTCGACTTGAAAACAAACTTGGTTGTGGGTGTCTGGATTATCACAATCTACCGTCTCATGATCACTGTTCTCCTTGTGGGCATTGGACGCTGGGCAGACATGCACGGGCGGGTCCGGCTCTACAACATGGGCTTTGCAGTCTTCACCCTTGGCTCTTTGCTCTCGGGTCTTTCTCCCACCGCCGAGGCGCTTCTTGCATTCAGGCTGGTCCAGGGGATCGGAGCCGCTCTCTTGTTCGTCAACAGTGTTGCCATCGTCACCGACGCTTTTTCCGGAAAAGATCTTGGCAAGGGAATCGGGATAAACCAGGTCGCGATCAACGCCGGCACGATAACAGGATACACTCTGAGCGGTGTCCTCATCCAGCTCTTCACATGGCGCTCCATATTTCTCGTAAACGTTCCCATAGGAATCTTTGGAACCTACTGGTCCCGAAAGCGGCTGAAAGAGATCTCCCGCCCGGTCGTAGGAGAGAAGTTCGACGCTGCGGGAGCCATCACATTCTCCATCGCGATCACGCTCTTACTCCTGGGCCTCACTCTGGGCAGCCTGACTGACCTCTCAAACCAGGCCGTAATCAGTGCGAGCGTGCTCTGTTTTGCTCTCTTCATAATGATTGAGAGAAAGGCTAGGTACCCGGCGCTTGACCTATCCCTGTTCAAGATCCGATTGTTTACAGCGGGGAACATAGCCAACCTCCTCAGCGGACTAGCCTTCGCGGCACTAGCATTCGTCATGACTCTCTACTTTCAACTGGTGAGAGGGTACGACCCCTTGCACGCGGGGATATTTCTGATTCCTCTCGATGTGACTCTGATTCTGGTCGGACCGATAAGCGGGTGGCTCTCCGATAAGTGGGGTGCTAGAGGATTGAGCACAATGGGCTTGCTTATCGCTTCTGCCGGTTTCTTCCTACTCGCAGGCTTCACTCTAGATACACCCTATCTTCAGATTGCGCTCTGGTTGGCTCTTGTCGGATTCGGTATCGGACTTTTCCGTAGCCCCAACGCGAGCTCGGTAATGGGTTCTGTTCCAAGTGCCAAGAGAGGCATCTCGTCAGGTGTCCGATCTACCATAATCAACACGAGCATCGTCGCCAGCATTCCCCTTGTCCTAGCACTGATGACCGCGGATGTTCCATACTACAAGCTGGTAAATTTGGGAAATGTGGGTCTAGGAGGGATAACTCAGCTTGCCAGCGGTGATGTGGGAATTTTCCTCGCCGGACTCCAGCATTCTCTAATTGTGCTATCTTTTCTGATCCTTGGGTCGGCAATATTTTCGTTTCTCCGTGGATCGCGAACAGACTCGAGGAATCCGTTCTTCGTCAAACGTAGTGGAGCCCCGGATGGGGGTTGAACCCATGACCTACGGCTTTTTTGACGTTTACAAAGCCGTCGCTCTACCACTGAGCTACCGGGGCGAGCTTGGAACTTTCTCGAAGCCCCGACCAAGATAAAATCTCTCGGCACACTCACATTCTAGGCGGGCGGGTTTGCGGTGCGCATTCTAGTGGCGGCCCGGACGAGCGCATCCACTCCTGGGAGGCTTTGACCTGACAAGAGGGATAGCATGGCACCGCCAGCTGTGCTGACGTGGCTGAACCTTTCCTCTATTCCCTGGATTGATGCCAGGCCGACTAGGTGTCCTCCTCCAATGACCGTGTAGCCGTTGCTCTTGGTCATTGACTCGAGAAGTTCCTTGGTTCCTTTGTCAAACCCGTTTCTCTCGAACACTCCGAGAGGGCCATTAGCAACTGTTGTTGCTCCTCCTCTCACGATCTTAGAATATTTCTCTATTGTCTTGGAGCCGATGTCGAGAGCCTCCTGTTCAACGTGGGGTGAGTTGACGGGCTGATCTACCCTTTTACCCTGTTTGTCTTCGTATGCTAGGTCCAAGGGGACTTCTATGTGATCTCCGAACTTCTGGGTCAAATTCTTCGCTCGATCTAGGAATTGTTCGAAATCGCGTATTTCTTCATCGTTGATCTTTGTCTTTATCTCTCGGGCTCGGAGGAACAGTTTCGCTGGTACTCCTCCAAGCAGGACTTTGTCTGCTTTTCCGCGAGACAGTATGTTTTCGATGACGGGGATCTTGTCTTCAACTTTTGATCCACCGAGAGAGTAGACACATGGTCTTTTTGGTTCTTCGAGGAGAGTTGAAACCGCTTCTAGCTCTTTCTCCATCAATCGGCCTGCTGCACTCGGCAAGAGTTCGGGTAGTCCTGCGATGGAGGGTTGTGACCTGTGAGCTGTTGCGAAGGCGTCGTCAACGTATAGGTCGAAGAGGGGCGCGAGGCGTCGGACAAAATGTGTCTTGACTAGTTTTTCGCGCTTGTCATCGATGTTTTCTTCGGCGCAGAATCTCAGGTTGTCGAGGACTAGGATCTCGCCCGGCTGAACCTTGGTGATTTTCTGTACGGCATGGGGACCTATGACATCTTCTACGAACTTGATTTGTTGAGAGCAGTATTGAGCTAGGAGGTTTGCGTGAGGCTCGAGCGAAGTGAAGTCGTCTTTTCCAGGACGGCTCTGGTGGGAGCCGAGGGTGACACGTGCCTCGTCCAGCTCGCCGAGGGTCTTGGAGATGGCCTTGATGCGGGTGTCGTCGAGTATCTGGTGTGTCGACGGGTCTAGGGGGACGTTGATGTCGACTCTGAGAAAGACCCTCTTATCTCTCGTTTCTACATCGTCAAGAGTTAGAAAATCGTACTTTTTCAGATGAAGATCCTCTTGCCGACGTCAAGGCCGGCTTTTGGGGTCTTGTTTAATGATTTGTCAGGAATCCTTTTAGCCGCACTCATTCGGCGGCTGTTCTGCCGGGGTGGCTCAGCCTGGTCAGACCCCGAAAGGGGAACCACAGCGCCGGACTCATAACTTCAATGTGGGAGATCCGGAAGTCGCGGGTTCGAAAACACCTGTGTCCGAGACTCCCGCCCCCGGCACTTGATCCTAAAGGCAATAAGTCCCGGGTTGGAGGAGGAGAGTTATGAGCCCCAGAGTGCGAAAGCGGGGTCGTCCTGGCTCAATGGGTGCTTTAGGGATTGGTCATGTTGGTCTCAGTGTGGATGATCTCGAAACGTCTGTAGAGTTCTATCGGAATATTCTTGGCCTTGATATCAGCATGAGCGAGCGGGGAGTAGCACGTATTCCTTCGAGGCGGGACACGCTTGTATTGCATGAGAAGGGCCTGGGGATGTCCGGCTTCCACTTCGGTTTCCGCGTGGGTTCATCCTCAAAAGTTGACGAGTGGCAAGCTTGGCTTAGAGGCAGAAACATAATCGTTTGCGAAGAGGTGACGGAGGAGAAGTATCGAAGCTTCAAGATTAGAGATCCGGATGGTTACTTGATAGAAATCTTCTGTGATGAGAGAACGATTGCGGAATGATATGGTCATCCGGCGTTCCCCCAGGCACTTCTGACTTTTCGGCCGGGCGTGAACACCGAACATCATACTCTTTCACGCAAAGCCCCGAGGTCTCGACTGTCTCTGCTTCTCGTGACAAAACGATAGAAACCTAGGCACCGTTTATCCCAGGGGAAGCCTAATCTGTCTGGTTAGCGCTGGGCAGCAGGATCACTCTTTGGTTTTGGAAGAATGTCCCTTCTGCCACAAGTTCCTTGCCGCTGAGCTGTTGTCGAAAGAGGAGATAGAGACGACCGAAGCGCTCAAGGAGAAAGACGCTTTTTTCAAGATGGGAATAACCATCGAAACCGGAGAAAAAGTAGCAGACCATCCGGAGGCGTTTATCACCTATAGGTTTGCGTACCGGTGCAGAGACTGTGGAAAGGAGTGGGCTAAGTTCAACGTTCGAGAAGTGGGGATTCCTAGGGAATACGTTGATGATGAGGAGGAGAAGACTGACTATGACGCCGGCAAGGAAGAGGAAGAAGACATGAGAGAGGAGCAGTATGCTAGGGAAGGATAACTGGGGTTTACGAACTGGGATCCGGATCTGGATCGCTGTTTCTTTTTAGCTTCGGCGTAGAATATCCACTTTACCGTCCTTCTTGCCGACGTACGCGACGTCGCACATCTCTAGGAAGAGCCCTGTTTCCACTACTCCAGGGATCTTTCTGAGTTTTTCATTGGTGATATCTGGCCGTCGGAGATTCCGGTAGTATGCGTCTACTATCAGGTTGCCATTGTCAGTTACCACTGGTCCCACCTTGCCGCTCGGTGCTTCCCGCAACGCCGCCTTCTCGGACATTTTGTTGATCTTTGCGAGTGTGGTGTGGTAGGCGAACGGTGTAATCTCGACCGGGATGGGCTGTTCTCCGCCGAGTGTCTTGGCAAGTTTTTTTTCGTCGATAATGATGACGAGTTTCTTGGTCGTAGAGTCTACGATCTTCTCCCTCAGGAGGGCTGCCCCGCCGCCCTTTACGAGATCCAGAGATCTCCACTGGACCTGGTCAGCGCCATCCAAGGCCAAGTCAAGCTCGGTATCTTCAGACAGCGTGGTTATTTTCAGGCCTAGTCTTCTTGCGGCGATCTCCATCTGGTAACTTGTGGGGACCCAGTTGATGTTGAGGTGTTCCTTCTTTATTCTCTCGGCAGCGAGATCAAGAGCTTTGAGGACGGTTGTTCCACTTCCGAGCCCAACGGTGGTTCCGTTTCTCAGTTCTCGGACAGCTTGCGCTGCTGCGCTGAGCCTTGCTTTTTCTACCCAGCTCATTTCTTGTCCGCCTACCCTTCTGTCTCTATTTGTTCGAGGCGTTCCATGGCTTTGAGGACTTCTTCGCGAATGGTCTCGATCTTCTCCTCGGCCTTGTTCCTCGCCTTCTCCCGTGGAGGCTTTTCTTTTGGAGGCGGGTTTTCTTCGGTCGTCGGGTCTACGGGTTCGGTCTTTTCTGGGGTGGGTTTTGGCTCGACGGGTCTCGTCTCGGTTGAGGCTGGTAGGCTCAGCGATGGCCGGATCTTTTCTATCCGGGCTTGTATGTCAAGGAATGTTTCCTGGAATCTTTTGAAGAGATCTTCCTTGGCCGTTTCTAGCTCGTAGAGATCTACAGTCTTCTTGTAAGTGTCGATCTCAGCGTCTACACGTTTGAGATCGTTCTTGTAGGGCTGTATCATCTGGTTTTTTTCGGGCTCGTTGATCGTGCCTTTCGCTTCCGCCTCGTATATCTTCGTGAGCGCGTCTCCTATGATATCTCTCTCGAGGTTGGCGACTCGGAGTTTGTTTCGTGCTTTCGCGATATCTGATTCGGTTATGGTCTTTCGAATTGTGTCTGGTATTGGGAAGGGTTCTAGTTTTGTCATGCCTGCCGGGGCGGGACCGGGTATAGGTTCCTCCGTGGGTTTTTTTCTTCCGAATAGGATCAGTTGAATGAGAAGTTGGAACGGGGCTCTCGAGCCCTTTCCCCGCAATAGAAGCATGCCTCTAGCGATATTCTTCGATAGGCCGGGTTGCGGACTATTATAGGTTTAGCAGAGCCTGATGATTGTTTGTAACTCGCGCTTGCTCGCGTAATGTCCAGTTAGGTTATTAGTTCTCGGCTCGCCCTTCTTTCCTGTCGGACTAATGTCTCTAGCTTTGCGCTGTGAGAGTTGCGGGATGCCCATGGCGACGAATGAGGAGCACGGCGCGCAGAACCCGAATAACCCGTACTGTATTCATTGCACGGACATGAAGGGAAAGTTGTTGCCGTTCGAGCGGAAGTTTGAGGATATGGTGAAGTCAGCGATGGATACGCGGTGGATGAACCGGGAACAGGCCGAGAAATATGTTCTAAGCCAGATGGCTGAGCTGCCTGCTTGGCGGGACCGGGCGGCAGAGATGAAACCTGGGCCTAAGGCTGCCTAGAACCCAGCCGCCATAACCCTAATTGAGTTCGCCGTACGAAGATCGTCGATAAGGGCGATTTGGGCGTTTCTTTGTCTCAGTTGTAACTGGAGTTCTAGTCGAGAACTGGCGTTTCGAAATCTGACGCGATTATTGCGACATCTAGGATATCTATTCGTCCGTCAGCGTTGAGGTCTATTGCCGGGTTGTACAAGGCGGTTCCTTGTTTGGTTCCGAAGGAAAATGCGAGGAGCGCTACGTCGGTTATGTCCACCACTCCATGTTGGGCCACGTCCGGGTCTCTCGAAATTGTTGATGTTACTTGTCCCATAGGGTCGACGTGGCAGGCGGCTCCGAGGGGTATGCTTGAGGTCGGTATTGCGAGTATGAATTGGGGACCGTTGTTTGTGATGGGTATTGTGAGGTCGAACGTGTTAGTGTAGACGGTCGCTCCTGTGGTAGCGTTTAAGGCGGTTGTGGATATTGATCCAGATGCTGTCTGGCTTGTTGCGTTAACTGTGAATACCCCTGTGACCGATATGTTGAGGCCGTCGAAGGTTGTGTTGAGAATGATGATTCTCGGATAGACTGTTATTGTCTCCGATATTCTGGCGTCTCCGTCGCTCGTCTGGAGGGTAAGTGTGACCCTGTACGTTCCGCTTGTGTTGTACGCGTGTTTTGTGATTATGCCTGTTGCGTTTGTGCCGTCGCCATAGTTCCACTGGAATGTTTTGATTGTTCCGAGTGTCGTGTAGGCTCGTGTGGCGGTGGCGTTGAACGTGACTGTTTGTTGGGTCATCGGGTGTGTTGGATGGTAGTTGAATTGTGGTGCGATGTTGAAGATGACTTGTTGGGTGATGCTGTCTGTGGCTCCGGTTGTGTCTTGTACGGTTACGGTTACGTTCCATTTGCCGGGTGTTGCGAGGAAGAAGTCGTGGGTTATGTACGGACTGGTTGTCTTGGCAGGCGGGGAGTTGTCACCGAAGGTCCAGGTGTATGATGCTATGTGTCCTGCTGGGCTCCAGCTGTAGTTCGCGTTGAAGAAGACAATGCTGCCGGGTGCGGCGCACATGACGCACGGGTTGTAGGTGAAGCTGGCTAGTGGTCCTTGGTTTTGCGAGGCGCTTGTGGGTGGGCTCTGAGCGCTGGCGGGGATTGTTGTTAGCGAAAGGAGAACTAGGATTGGGAGGACGAGGCTGGTTTTCACGTCTGGGTCGCGGACATTGTTTTCGGTCACTGGTTCTTATGTCTAACGGGTTTGTGTGTTCGCTGCTTGTTTTGTTTGAGTTGGAGCCCCGGGCGGGGTTTTCCGCCTTTCTGGGTTTGGCTTTTGAACCCGCGACCTTTGCCTTACCAAGGCAACGCTCTTGGCTAGGTTGGTATCTACCAGGCTGAGCCACCGGGGCACGTTGTCGATGCGGCGGCCTTGGACATGTTATATGAGTTGCTAGAAGCACGGCGTGTTTCCCGTTATTTCACGAAGGGTGGGCCGCGGGGAAAATTGACCTCCCGTGGGTGGTCACATAATAGTTAGCAGAAAAAAATAGTTTATGGGAAAAGAAAAGTCACGAATCGCTTTTGGTCTTTGTCGAGAGCGGGAAATATGTTGTTGCTGGGAAGGCAGGTGGGGATTGCTTTAGTTTCGCAAAGGGTCCCCGGGAGACCCGGCCATGCCACACGGGACCCTCATCATATTCCGGGTCTTTTTTTTCACAATCCATTTCTGTCTGAGGGTGATTCTGAGCTTGTTTCGGCGAGACCGGTGCATTATCGGCTTCGCTTGCGGATCTTGATCCCCGTAGATTCCCCTAGCGACAAGTGTGAAAGATCGCGTTCTGGAAATCGTGGGCTTGGAATCGAGATCAGGGCTCATTCTGGGCGATTTCGTCTTTTCTGAAAGGGTCCGAACCACGTGGCCCCATAGAGTGGTACTTCGGCGTCCGCTGTCCTAGGTGACATTTCCTTCTGTGGCAATAGTGAGATATCCCGAGCCATCGATGCAGGAAGGCTAGAGTACTCATTGAAGTGGCCAGATATGTTGAAATCCGATATTATTTTTTCTCGATATTCTCGGAGTTCGGAATTATGGTTAACTACACATGATATCGGTTGTGCTCGTTTGTGTTTGTATTGACCCGGAAAATTCCAATGCAAACCTCTCTATACGCTAGTCTATTGATCGGCTTAGCTTTCGCCGCGCTCTCGGCCAGCCAGTTTCCTCGAGCCGCAGCTCAGTCCACCACTCCCACGTACGTCTTGGGAGTCTCGAGCCCTCTTGACCCGCTAGTCGTCGATCTGCAGAGCCAGACCTCGTCCCTGACACTTCTGTCCGGGGTCTCTGGATTATCACTTCTAGGGCCAGGTTCGGTTCTGTTTATCGATGGCGCGTGGTTGCAGTCGGTCTCATCCCTCGACCCGACTATACTTCCACTTCTTGACTCCACGGTGCTGAACGGTGTTCCATCCGTTGTGGTGAGAGGAACCCCGACAATCCTTCAGAACTCGATCTCAGGCCTTCTAAAACTAGGAGCACCAAACCTTCCCTTGATAGCAGAAGGACTCAAGGTATTCAACACCCTACCAGATGGAACAAGACAGGCTGCAGGGTTACAGGTCATCGAAGGATTCGATTACGCTGTCAACGCAGAGTTTACCTGGGCACAACAACAACTCTCAAGCGCAACCACGCTACTGGCATCTCCAGCATTGACAACCAGCGGAAAAACCTCCCCATCACGCGGTGGTGTTCTTCCTGCTGACACTACGAGTGCGACCAGTGCCTCCTGGCAATTTCTTGTCCAAATGGGGGTTAACACAGGAAACTACTTTGCTCCGATGGCGAGGATTATCTCCACATTCACGGTATACAATTTGACGAATACTGGAAGCGACAGCTACAGATGGTACAACTTCTTCTCCAACCAGACCCTGATGCCAGGCATCTTCCTCTACAACAGTGCTTGGAGGAACCTCAATGAAAATGACAATGTCAACGTTGACGGGACGACGAATCAAATAGTCAGTCATGGACCGACCTCTCTGGCCACCTCTGGCCCCACGCTTGTCAGCTACAGTATCGGGGTGACTGCTGGAGTGCTTGGATCATTGGTCAGTGCCAGTCAGACTCAGAGCTATCTGCTCAAGAATACCAACATCACCGATACCAGTCAGTTACCATCCAATGTGGGATGGGTTCACAACATTACCCCCCGCACCGACTCCGGGAAGCTGGTCTTCTCAATAGTTCCAGGCTGCACTAATCGGGTGCAAGCTAGTCAGAAGCTCAACCTCCAAGGTACCTTCATCTCTACCTTTGTCACGTTGAATGGCGGTACGGCAGACCAGACCGCTTCCGCAACCGTACAGTTCGGCATTGCACAAACCTAGTCCGGAACTCTAAACTCCCAGTTTTTTCTGATCCGCTGGCCAGTTTTAGCTGGGCCCATGTTCGTCTCTAATGAAGACCGGCTTATTCTGGGCATGTTTCCACGAAGGGCGGGGCGCGGGAAAATCGACCACCCCCGGGGGGGTCATAGATTAGTTAGCAGAAAAGAATAGTTACGCTAAAAGAATAGTTATGAAAATCAGGGTTTGCAGAGAATGATTAGTTAGGAATCCGCCTGTTCACGTCAGCGTACCTACGCTTGAATCCATGTGCTGAGTTGGATGCCCTTTCCCCTTTTTCCAAACGGTTTTCCACGAAAGAATATGCGGTTTTCTCGCGATTTTGGCCTGCTTCGATGCGTCTTTTCCTGGTCCCCCGTGAGATCTGGTTTGAACAGATTGTTATATCATGGGTATTGACAGACAATTTGGGCTGGCGGTTGTGAGCGACAAGGAAGAGGTTGTCTTAGGCCGAATTCCCGTGATCGCTCAGCTGAGCTTGGGGTCCCAGCGTTTGAATCTCTTCTTTACCGATACTAGGATCATCATGGCAGATGTTGGAAAGAGAGGTGCGGGTTCCGTGACGGCGACTTCTTTTCTGGGGAAGCTGGGTGATGCCTTCGAAGATCTCTTGAAGGGTGGAAGAGAATCGGTGGGCAAGAGAAAGCTAGAGACACTGCGTCCGTCAGAGATTCTCTCTCTGGACAAGGACAACTTTGCCATTGGATACGATGAGGTGATAAGCGTCGACCTAGAGGAAACCGAGGGTCGTTGAGGGTTTGTTGAAAGAGAAGCTTGAAACTAAGATCACGGTTCGACGGCTTCGAGAGTCTGGTTCAACGGATACGCGTTCCCACTAGACTTCGTTTCTGACTAAGAATTGTACAGATTTTCCTCTGCTCACGTTCCAAACTTCATAGTCGTTAGAAAACATTCTCAGTCTCGGCCTACTATTTTCTGAGTTGAGATGCCCTGATCGCTGTGGAGATAACACTCATTGCCGATTCGACTAAAGCGCGATTGGGTGGAACTCTAGGGGCTTGTGTCGGATGCTATCTAAGAATAGACCGAAGTTCAGCGTTGCAAACCATGATTGTAGAACATGTTCCGCTAGAGTGAGAAAACTTGGCAAATTGGGTTTGTCGTGGAGTGCGGCATGATTTTCTTCGATCGCAATTCCCGAGACTCTTTCCTGATTTTTTTTCGAGGTGTAGATTTGAACATTCATTAAACTTTGTAATTAGCAATAGTCGGATAAGCTTAAACACTTACTGGGTTGGGATTTCGCTTGGAATTATTTGCGAAACAAGTTAAGATTGATCCTGACGCTTGTCGTTGCCGGACTAATGCTCTTACCTGGGGAACTTCCTAAAGGAAACGCTGTAAGGCAAACGGTCAATCCGAGTCGTTGGTCTCCGTTCGGCCCCCGCGAAGATTCTACTATTATTAGGATATATTCTGATTGCTCTGCGGGTCTGGCTGCTTTTCAATCTGGACAAGTGGATATTTCTGACTGTCCTATTCCGTCTGCTGCCTTGTCTACATTTGCTAGCAACCCGGACTTCTTTGTGACTCAGCCTGTCAACTCTCTAAACTTTACAGCCCTCGAAGCGTGGGACTGGTCACAGGTGAGTTCGAACGGACTTTTTGGTCAGGGTTCCAGCCTTGTGCCGACTGCCTCTGGGGGATTTGGCTCAGGGTCCGGATTCTGGTCCCTGCTCAACATGCGCCCGCGCCTCGGATATCTTCCAACGAACTCGCTGTACTGGGCTTCGGGTTGCAACTTATCAAATGGTGCTGGTTGCTCCCTTGGGTCCTTCTGCAACCCGCCCACGGTGACCAGCGGTTGCCAGAATGTGATTCGTCGAAGTCTTTCCCAGCCAACCCTCCACCTTAACCCTTTCGAGGCGAGTACGCCTCAAGAGCTAGAGATTGTGTCCGAATTATACGACTCCATGCTTCAGGTGAACCCGGCGACCTCCGGAGTCAACTCTCAACCGTTTTTCTGGATGGTCTCCGACGTTACAGGTTTATTGTCGTTCGAAACTTTTACGTTGCGGGGCGGACTCTACTTTCAAGATGGCCAGCCTGTAACTGGGGATGACGTTTGCTTCTCCATATTGGCTTACAAGGGCATCTCATCTAGCGCCTTCTTCTCCAACGTTGCAAACGTAGCTACTTGCACTGTCGGCTTCGCGGGGGGCTTCGGGCCTCCTAATCTCACTGTCTTTCTCACACCTGTAACGTCATTTGACCCGAACACTTCTTGGGTACAGATCGGGTTAGTGCCGATTCTACCGGCTCACGTATGGGCCTCGCACTGCGGATGGAATAAGCAACCAGGACAGCACTATGATAACTCGACAGTCCCCAGTAGTTTCGCTAACACCGACTGTTCCAGTTCCACTTTCGACCCAGTTGCGGCCGGCCTAATGATCGGCAGTGGACCTTGGGTTTGCAATTCCTCTATCGGTGTCTCCACCATATCAGGGCAGCCCTCGTGTGCACAGAATGCGAACGGGAGCGTTGGTGGCCAAGCCCTCGCCTCCGGTAGTAGGATACTCCTCAAACGCAACCTAGGATACATGAGGTGCTGCGACAATCTCCAAGTGGCAGAGAACGGTTTGGCAACCTCGGACCTTCAAGTTCTTGAGTGGGCAGATGGTGACAAGGATGGATGGGTGGCTTTTCCAGACTCTATGCAAGTGTCGGCTTGTGTTAATCAGCCGCCAATTACAAACCCACAATGTTTCCCGGACAGGATCGCTTACTGGGCTCATCCTCTCTTCAGTGCTTGGAGTGGCGGAGGGGGGACTTCAGGAACTGTCGACATTGGAGATGTAGCGAATCTGGCCAGTCTCTGGGAGGCCGGAATGACCGCACCGTTCCACGGCGCAAATACAGCCGATTTCACGTCGACGCCGCCTTCAATGTTAGGGTTGGACTCTCTGGAGGAGGATCCGTTCAGGCTCGATGTTGGACTGATGACTGGAGGGTTTGCTAATACCGTGGTCGCCTACTACCAAGGATTTTCGTATAAAGGGTTCCCGTCCACTTCGGGAGTTCCTGAGTTAGAACTTAGCGTGATAATAGGAACAGCGTCGCCGTCATCATTCACAGCTCAAGTGACGAATCCTAGCGGGGCGATAGTAGGTTCTGCTACTGGTTCAGCGGGTCTAAACCCTGGGAATGTCATCTTCACCTTTTCAGGACTGACGGCGATCCCACTGGCTAGGATCTCAATCTCCTACACCACGACGAATGTCTTCAACATCTTGATCCAGTAAACAAATCGTTCACTGCCCATTCTTTCTTTCCGACATTTTTGCCAGCCGCTCTGAGGGACTCCGCTTAACGAGGAGTTGTTTCCTCTGCATCGGCCGTGAGCACGAGACGCCTACAAATGTGGTCTTGCTGGTCGCGTATGGTGCCGCAAGCGAGCGTGGTTTCCTCTCGGACTTAGACTCTATTGGATTCTAGAGATACTTCTCGCCTAATGCTGAGCCGATGACTGAGGAGATGAGGTAGGCGATCAACGGAAATGGGAACACGGATGTGAATACTATCACTGTCCAGATTGAGAAGATGACATCACTCGTGCCCACTGACACTTGCCCTGTCAAAGCTGGAAGGGTTGTCAGTATGAAGAGGATTGCCATGCCGATGATCATTGCGGCCACGAACCCAAGGAGTGCTCTGGCGAAGTCGTTGATTATCGCCCCGGCGATGATGCAGACTGCGAGAACTAGTCCATAGTCGAAGAGTGTGAGGTATGCTCGCTGGTACAATGCTTGAGCGTATACTGTGGCGATGGCGAGGCCCCAGACGGGGATCACGAGGGAGGCCTTTCCTTTTTCCGTGTTCAGGAGCTTCTTCAACATCTCGATATTGATGCTAGCCACCTCCGCCCGACCCCGTTACTCCTCCTGGTGCGCCGGATAAGTCAACTGAAACTTCGACGCAGTTTACGGGGCCCCCGGGGCTGTTGCAGAGGTATGATATCGTTATTGATCCTATTCTGTCTAGGAAGCTTGCTAGGACAATTTGCACGTCAAATGCGAACCTCATGGTGTATCCTTTGGCCGCGAAAATGCTGGCGTCGCTCGTAGCGTTGAAGTTGGGGTAGGCGATGGTGATGGTGTTGCCGGGGCTCAGCGGTCCTGACCCTGGCGCATAGGGCAGTATGCCTTGTGGGCTTGTCTGGTTTGATGTTAAGGAGATGATGTAGAGGGTTGCTCCTACGTGTGTGAGAGCTAGGCCTTTGTAATCGGTGGGATTCTTAACCGTCAGAGTGATCTTCTGTAGCTCTAGAACGGGCGCGTTTTGGTTGCTATTGACATTTACTGACTGGAAGGCGGTGATGTTGAGCTGGAGTTGTTGGACGGCCGGGTAGAAATTATAGTAGTTGATGGTGCCTTCAGTGGCCGCGATCGCTGAGGTTATTGTTATCGCGGATAGTATGATTGCAAGGATGATTCGTCTCGAGATCTTCGTGGGCTAGCGGCTCCTTGTTGTCAAGTTCCTATTCGTGGACTTGGAAATTAAGGTTCCCAGGTCAGGATCGCATTCCCGGCCGCTTTTGGTCACAGAAGCTGGAGATGTCATCATTCCGCGCACGGATAGAGATTAAAGAAAGTATGAGCTTCTGTTTCTCGGTCCTTGGAGGACTCTTGGTCTTGACTGAAGACGATCAGAAAAAAAAGCCGAAGTATTATGATGTTGAAGAATTCCGCAAGATTTTTCTTGATACTTCTCGGACCAGAGGGCCTCTGGGTAGATTTCTAAATAGGATTACTGGTTTCTTTGATTCGATTCAAGGATTCTTCGTCGCCCTACTAGGGTTGCCTATTTTGTTTGGAACTCTCCTGGCCGTCGTTGTTGGGGCCTATTTTGGGCTGTGGGGTTTCCTCGCTGTCTTCGGGTCGATCATTGGAGGGCTCACGCTTTACGTCGAGCATAAGGTTGGGGCGTCTTTGCAGTTTGGGGAATACAAGTTTTGGAGGAGGGCATTCGCCCAGGCCGTGGCTTTCCTGATGGCTGTTGGATTGATCTTCTTCTTGATCTTCGTTTCAAAGTTCAGACTCTTCTAGGGGTTCCTCAGCCTCGGACTGGCTCTAGTTTTCTATCCGCACTTCGCTCTCCTAGCGGGCTTTTTGGAGAGCCAATGGTTCGCTTCTACTGGGCCCGAAAATCCAGGGACTTTGATAGACTTCCGCGCAGATATGGATGCAGGGCGTGGTTTGTCTGATGAGAGTCGCTGGGCTTGGAAGCTGTCGGCTTGATTCTTGGAGCCGTGGCGATCCCAGCTTTGTCGTACGTTGCTGAGCCCGGGATACAGTCTTTTCTTGCCGTTGCGCCAGTTGGCGCCGGCCCGCGGGATTGGGGCTATTTGGGATTTGAGCCGCCCCAGTGAGGCAAGGTTCTCTCCTTGAATAGACAACAGCCTGCCCGGGTCTTGAGTTCCTGTCCCGAAGTGGTGAACGGGCCCAAAGTGTACGAAAACGCACAGTACTTTAGGCGATTGGGAGGAATCCGTCGCTGTCTTCGATATTCTCTGGATATACGGTGACGCTTCCTGGTAGCAAAATCTTATATGGCCTGCGGCGGGCAGGCCCCGATTGCCTCACAGGTAGGACCCTGCGAGGCAGAAGTTACAAGAAAAAGAGATAGAAATCTGATTGGAAACAATACGAACCATTAGAACCGTTTTAACAGTAGCCATCTTGTTATCAACGCTCCTTCCAGGGGCGAGTTTTCTTGCTTCAATCTTCGGAATAAATCCGCACTCCCTGCAAATACACCCTGTCGCGGCTGCGAACCTTAACAACTTTTTGGGCTTCGACTGCGCCTATGGCGCGAACGGAGACGGTCTTCCTTTTCCGACCTCAATAACCGCCTCAGCGCCTTACACTGGTGTCGATACTGACAATTCCTTGGAGTCTGTGTGTCAGGCGACGGAGCTTGCGGACCAGGATGGTTTCGCGCACCCGTTGCTCGGCGACAATCCGGGTATTGTGGCGGCTGGTTCTGGCGGTGGTATAACGGTCGACATTGTCATCACCACCTTGAACACAACCATCAACGGTTATGACTTGACCGTGGGATATGACACGAAGGTTTTGAACGCTGTTAAGGTGGACCAGACAGGTCTGCCGTTCGGCGGTAATACCGCCTGTCCTGGTACGCCTCCTTCCTCCTGTACTCTCCAGACGGCAAATTCGATTGACCAGACTAATGGTATCGTGCGTGTTGCCCAGGCGCTTCTGGGGGTTTCTCTTGGTCCTGGCTCTGTCACTTGCAATACTGTCAGTGACCCGTCTTGCAATACCGCTAATCAGGAACTTTTCAGGATACGATTTGACATTGTGGGTGCTGGTAATAGTGCTCTTACCATTCCCGCCCCCGGTGGGACTGATGTCATTACAAATCCCACCACGGTTAAGCACAATGATCTGCCAGGTGCTGTTTCCACCGATTCCCTCTTTGATCTCATTGATGTCGTCACGGGTATTGGCTACAGCGCCTCGTTCACCTTCTCGCCCAACCCTGAGGTTCCGGGTTCGCCTCTGACCTTCACCGCGACGGCGGCTTGTACGGCTTGCACCGGTGCTCTTACCTTCAGCTGGGCTTTTGCAACCTTGGATAATGTCTATCCGGCCACACCGTATGTTATACAGGCCACAGGGCCGACGGTGACTTTCACGGCCCCACCCCCTGTGATTTATCGCGTGGCTCTCACCGTTACTGACGGGGCCGCTCACACGGCCTTGGCCGTCAGGAGTCTTCCTATCAGAGCGGCGTTCAGCGGCACTAACGCGTTATCGCAAGGTGTCCCTGGAGGTTCCTGGTCTGGCTCATGGCTTGGGGGAGTTGTTACCGGAACTTCAGGTTACGCGGGGACTTGGAGGTTCTGTCCTGGTACAGCTCTGTCTCACCCAGTCTGCAGCGTTGGTCCCCTAACTGCACCGCTGACGCAAAACCCGCCCTCGATTACGCAGACTGCGAGCCAAGGGGCGATAACCTATAATTTTGCGGGTCTCTACACCGCGTTCCTCTCGATTCATGATACCGCCGAGGCTCAGCTGGGCACTCTTCCGACAACCATCGTTTCGCCTTTTCAGATCAACGTAACGAGTGCTACGCCCACATTTGCCTATACGGTCGCGACAGTTCCGAACGCTACGACATTGACATTGCCGAATGCCGCGGTCAATGTTACGGCGACTGTCGCATATGCAGGTACATACCCGCTTGCATCCCAGTCGTCAACGTTCAGCTACATCTTCAACTGGGGTGACGGTCTGCAAACCAGCGTTACGGGTGGTAAGGCTGTTTTCGGGATCCACACCTACACCAGTGCAGGGTCCTTCGTGATCAAGGTCATTGCCAAGGAGACCTCTGCTTCCGCTGCACCAACAGCGATCCAGGAAAATGGTTTCACAGCAGTAACCGTCGGCTCCGGTGGTTTCACGTTTTCTGTCGCTGCCTCGCCTAGCACTTTGCCGATTACTCAGGCTGGTCCTGCGGGTACTGAGACTTTCACTGTGACGACTACGGCTGGTGTTGCTGCGCCTGTTGTTGTCTCGCTGTCTGCTCTGCCTTCGGGTGTGACTGCGGTGTTCACTCCTGTCTCTGCGACTTGCACTCCGACTGCTCCATGCACTGTCTCTGCTGCGATCTCTGCCTCGGCTACTTCTGCTACTGGTAGTTTCACAATCACTGTGACTGGCACTTCTGGTGCTATCACTGCGACTACGAGTTTCGTGTTGACTGTCTCAGCTACTGGTTTCACGTTCACCGTGGGTGCTTCGCCTGCTACGTTGCCGATTACTCAGGGAGGGTCGGCTACCGAGACTCTCAGCGCGACTCTGACTGCAGGCGTTGCCGCACCTGTCACCTTCAGTCTCTCAACTCTACCCGGTGGTCTCAGTGTTGTCTTCGTTCCAAACCCGCCAACATGCACTCCCGCACCAACGTGCAGCGTCTCTGCTATGATCTCCGCTTCCCCCACGTCCGTAGTTGGTACATTCACTATCACTGTAACTGGTACGAGTGGATCTAGTAGCGCAACCACGACATTCAATCTAACCATTTCCCCAACGACCTTCGCGTTCACCTTGTCTACTCCTTCGCCCAGTAGCCTCTCGGTGGCCCAGGGTGGCACTAGTCCGTCTTCGATGATAACCGCGACTCTGACAGCTGGTGTGACCACTCCGGTAACCTTCTCCGTTACCTCGATGCTGCCCACCGGTGTTACTGCAACTTTCACCAACAATGGGTGCAGTCCAACATGCACTGTCACAATCTCATTCATGGCTTCTCCAACTGCCACTCTCGGTACGACCACAGTGTCCATCCAAGCTATGGGAGGCGGTGCCACTCAGGCAACGTCACTATCGTTGACTGTTACGCAGCCCACGCAGGATACTGATGGTGATGGTATCTTTGACAACGTGGACACTCAGCCGACGGTCTTCTCCAACGACTTCAGTGACATCTCGCTCGGCGGCACGACATTCGGAACAATCTCGTCGAGAGGGAACCAGTGCGTGGGCGCAGGCACACCTTCGAGTCCCTGCCAGCTAACCGTGCAAGAAGCCTCCATGGGAGCTGGAATACTGATCACATCCGGTCCATCCGGTGGACTAGATCCTGCAACCATCAGCGTATGCGGCGGAGCATCAATCCTGTCCGTACCCGCCAATACTCAGCTGACCGTAAAGTGTGGCACGGTCACCATTACAGTGCTAATGGGAACGGTAGGAGTAACCTTCGTTGGGTCCGGTTCCTTTGCTGGAGTCACTGGTACCGCAACCATATCCGCGGGTATATCCACGAGTAACAGCATAACCTTCGACCCGACAACCTTCTCGTTCACAGCTCCGTCAACCAACACCACAACCATCGTGGTAACTGTCAACGGGCAGACCGTTTCAGTGGCACCAGGTCAGACCACCAACTCCCCATTCGCTATCTTCACTGTCACGCCGAACTCAGGGGCTCAGACCGGCCAGGTTCTCTCGGTAGGCATAGGGCTGAAATTCGACGCCAGAGCCAGCTTCTCCGCTCTTTCCAACGACCCCATCACCACCTATACGTGGAACTTCGGCGATGGCAACACCCAGACCCTATCCTCAGCTCAGACGACGCATACCTACACAGTCGCTGGGACCTTCGTTGTCACGCTCACTGTGACGGACAAGCTAGGAAACCAGGGTATGCAGTCTCAGACCTTGAACATCCTACCGGCACCGATCATGGGCTCCGTATCGTTCTTCCACACGCTCACGGTAACATCGGGTAAGCTCGTCCAGAACGTCACCGTACAGGTCACCAATCCCAACGCGTACCCGATACTCGTCAACGTACAGGTCACTGGGACATGCGACACAGTATGCTTCTTCAGCGTACAGTCAGGCCC
>WNGM01003345.1_pt1 | contig 19088 bp, 19 predicted proteins | sample 5400571 | NCBI WGS metagenome assembly WNGM01 (sample SAMN13153378, study PRJNA577476) | soil metagenome | isolation source: 100 cm soil or saprolite under Garry oak tree replicate 2 | place: USA:California | collected 2016-06-15 | reverse complement strand
GAACCGTCAAACCGTACGCGGAACCGATGAAGGAACGCAGCCCCTCATAGCCAGCAAAAAAGAAGAGCTTGTCTTTCTTGATGGGCCCGCCCACTACGCCGCCGAACTGCTTCAGCTGTGCTGGCGTCTGATCGCATGCACGCAAAAGACCGACCGCGCAGCTTCCATTACTCGCTGGGACGTTGAAGAAGTTACGGGCGTCCCAAGAGCCATCACGGCCAAAGGCGTAAGCTGCGCCGTGAAGCGTGTTGGTCCCCGACTTGATTCCTACGTTCACCACGGCGCCAGGCTTCCAGCCATACTCCGCCTTGGGATTTTCCATCAGGTTGAATTCCTGGATGGCGTCGATGGGCAGAATCAACGCCCCATCAGTAAACGGGCTTGGCATGCCGACGATTGGCCGAACGTCAAAGGTGCTTTCGTTGATGATGCCATCCACCATCCAGACGGATTCGTCGGGGCGGACGCCGTTTGTGCTCTGGGTCCAAGGTCCGCCGCCCGGCTGCAGCATGACTCCCGGCCTCAAGCCCATCAGATTCTGGTAATCCCGGCCGTTGAGCGGCAGGTCGACTATGTCCGTATTGCTGAGCGTGCCGCCCAGGGTGGCGTTGGTGGTTTCCACCAGCGGAATCGCTTCCGTCACGGTCAGCGTCTGTGTTTGCTCGCCGGGTTGAAGCGATAAGTCCACGCGAGGCTCCTTGCCGACCTCGAGGATAACGTTCTGGCGCTCCACGGTCCTGAAACCTTTGGACTCAGCGCGAACGGTATATTTTCCGGGAACCAGGTTGGGAGCGTTGTACTCCCCGGCGTCATCCGTGGTCAGGTTTCGTGAGACGCCCCTATCTACGTCTGTAACTGTGACCATGGCGCCAGCTATCACGCCGCCGCTTTGGTCTGTAACGCTTCCGAGAATACGGCCGTAACTGCCCTGCGAGAAGAGAGGAAGGCAGATCAAGAGCACGCCTAGTGCCGCACCCAACGACACCGCAGCTTTTCTAATCCAGAGACAAATATAAGCTGGGAGCCCTAAATTTAAGGAACTCATCAAAAGCACCCCCTTTTTGAAACGTCCCCATGCCAAAAACTTAGAAAGGCCCAACAACCCCAGGGATAGGTCCCGATGGCGCGAACTCTATCGAGGTTGGTATCAGAAAGTCAAGAGCCTATGTCGTGGAACGACTAGATCGCATGAATGTTTACAAGATACTTCCAAGCCGCTTACAGGTTTCAGCTGAGATGCCGACAGCCGCCGCAAGTGCCTCACACTTTTGCTCTGGGCCATGGCGCACTTGACCTCCACGGGCCGCCTGCCTTCTGCGTGGCTTCCTTCAATGGATTTTTTAATCCGGACTGCCGGCGTTATGATGGGCGCGTATTCTCTGGTGCATCGAGGTCCAAATGTCTAATTCCAGCCGCCGCGAATTCACGAAAAAATCCCTGCTGTTCGCGTTGGGTCCCGTCGCGGCGGAAAGCGCTTTTTTCTCTTCTCCTCTATCCGCCGCGCCCGCGGAACCACAGGGATCCGGCAGCGATTTTTTCCAAGGTTTCAAGCACGAGCAAATCCAGACGGCGGGCGCGACGATCAACGTCGTGTACGGCGGCAAGGGCTCGCCGCTGTTGCTTTTGCACGGCATCCCGGAAACCCATGTGCTTTGGCGCAAAGTGGCGCCGGTGCTGGCGCAAACTTTCACTTTAGTGATTGCGGACCTTCGCGGCTATGGCGATAGCAGCAAGCCTCCCGGCGGCGCGGATCACTTCGGCTATTCCAAGCGAGCCATGGCTCAGGACCAGGTGGAAGTGATGGAGCACCTGGGATTTCGCAAATTTGCGGTGGTGGGACACGATCGCGGGGGCCGCGTCGCCCATCGCATGGCCCTGGATCACGCGGAGCGCCTCAGCAAGCTGGTCATTCTCGACATTGTGCCCACCTATAAGTGCTATCAGAATGTGACCAAGGACTTCGCCACCGTCTTTTTCCACTGGTTCCTGCTCGTTCAGCCGCCTCCATTTCCTGAAACGATGCTCGGAAATAGCGCAGAACTTTTCCTCAAGACGATGTTGTTTCGTCTTGGCGGCGAAGAGCCAGGCAAAGACATTCCTCAATGGGTCGGCCAGCCTGCTTACAACGACTATCTGCGCTGCTTCCGCGACCCGGCCGCGATCCGGGCTCTCTGTGAAGATTACCGTGCGGCCGCATCCATCGATTTGGCACACGACGCAGCGGACCTGAATAAGAAAATCCAATGTCCGCTTCTCGTCCTTTGGTCCGAGAAAGGCCCTTTCCACCGCATGTACGACGTCCTGCAGACTTGGAGAGAGCGCGCGAACCAGGCAAGCGGTAAGGCCCTCGCTGCCGGCCATTTTCTTCCGGAGCAAATTCCGGAGCAATTGATCAGCGAAATCAAACCGTTCCTGACGGCTTGATTAGCGCCGAGGATCTGCGTCCGAGCTGATCTTCGCGCGCAAAAGCGGAAGAGCGCGGGCTAAGGAGAACCGAATTCTCGACGCGTGGTTTTCACAACTTTGTACCGCCGCCTTAGCGCAACCGTATTAGTCCAGAGTTGCGTCCGACTTGATGGATGGGTATATACTCTCAGCCACAGGAAGGCCCAAAACTAAGTCCCGAGGTGACCTATGCCAACACTAGGCCCAAGTTATCGTGGCTTGCGCGTACTTCTGGTCTCACTCGCCGCTGGCGTGGCTCTCTTTTTGGTCGGCGCGATGGCGTGGTTAGCCGTCGCCAACGCCGCGCCCAAGCCGAAGCCAGCCGCCGATGCCGATAAAGACAAAGCCGCCGTAGACGATCTCCAGCGCTCTCTGCGCCTGGATACTTATCGGATTGAGGGCGATAGAGGCGCGGCGCGCGGCGAAGTGATTTACGCCTTCAAGTGCTGGATGTGTCACAACCAATACACCAAGAGCGCCCCTTACTTGGCCGATCTTTATAAGCGGCCCACGCTGGTTTCCGGCTCCCCCGTTACCGACGAAAACGTCGCCGCCAAAATCAAAGAGGGCGGTCCCCTCATGCCGTCAAATAGCCACAATCTGTCCGATTCCGACGTGGCGGACCTGGCGGCCTATATTCGCTCCGGCAAATGCTGCGTCGAGGGCGAAAATCCGCCCATGAATCCTTGGTATAAGGCTGAGACGCACAAGTGGCCGGTTCAAAGCGGGCTCACCGGCGGCGCCACCGGAATGGTGAAGATCAAGAACGGAGATTCTCCCGAGGGTGTAGGCATCCAGCTCATCGCCCCGAACGGCGTCCGAACCACGGTATATACCAACGGTGACGGCAAATTCGAATTCCCCAAGATGCAATCAGGCTCCTACACCCTGCGGATTCCCTCGCCCGTGCCCTTCAAGCCTTACGTGCGCGATGCGGTTTCCATCGAGGGCGCGACGAAACTCGACGACATCGTGCTGGAAAGGGTCGCCGATTCAGACGATCTGCCGGCCTCGCCGGTGCTCGAATCCCAACTCAGCGGCGCGGAGATCCTCTGGAACGTTCAGGGCACAGCAGAAGAAAAAGCCATGCTGCAGAAAAACTGCTCCGGCTGCCACTCCTGGCAGCAGATTTTCCGGAATCGCTTTGACGAACGCAGTTGGGGTCTGATCGTTGACCGCATGATGCATTTTACCGGCACTGCCATTGCCGTTCGCAACAAACCCATGAACGCCCCGGACCCCGAAGCCGCAATGCTCACCAAGTTTCTCACCAGGGTCCGCGGTCCGGAATCGCAGGATATGCCGCTGCGCGTCTTCCCGCGCCCCAGAGGCGAGTCGACAAGAGTCGTGGTTACCGAATACGAGTTGCCGCGGAATTTGTTGATGCTCCACGATGCTGCGCTCGATGCACAGGGCAACGTTTGGTACACCAGCCATAAGACTCGCTACGTCGGCAAACTCGACCCAAAGACCGGCATTGTTACGGACTACACCATTCCGTTGACGCCCGGCTCTATGCCCGGCACGCATCACGCCGTCATCGATAAGAACGGAATCGCCTGGATCTCGGAAAACTGGGCGCATCAGCTCAATCGCCTCGATCCCAAGACAGGCGACGTGAAGCAAGTCCTCATTGCCAGTCACACTCCCATTAATGCACCCAGTTTCGGAAATTTCACCCTGGACTCGGAGGGCTTCGTTTGGGATGCCCGTGAGAACAGGATTGTGAAGATGGATCCGAACACCGCTAAGGTCCTGCAGGAATGGCCGCTTCAGGCAAACAGCAGCTACGACAATACCATCTCTTACGATGGAAAATATTGGGGCGGCAGCGGGCCGGCCAACTGGGGCAATACCGTCGAAATGCTGGAGATTCAAACCGGGAAGCTACTGAACCTGAATAGCGGCGCGCACATGATGACCGCGAAACGCGGCGGCTTTGACCCCTTCGGAAACACCTGGTGGGGCGGCGCTGATGGCTCGCTGATCGAACTCAATGCCAAGGCGCAACGCATCGACGAATACACACCGCCGATTGCGCCGCATCCCTACACCGATTTCTACGAAGCTATGCCGGACAAGAATGGTGAGGTGTGGGCAGGCGTACTGCACGGGCAGCAGATGCTTCGCTACAATCCCAAGACCGATCACTGGACCGTCTATCAGATGCCGGAGCCGTACTCCTATGACCGGAGAACCGTAATCGACACTTCCACAAAGCCGGCAACGGTTTGGTACGTGGACTACAATGGCTATCTCGTCCGCGTTCAACCGTTAGACTGATCTGGCTGCCGGCCCGAGCTATTTCGCGGCTGCGAGATGGCCTTGTTCTCAGAAGAGTACGGCGAGCGCTGGGAGGCTCGCCGTACTTGTTTTTTGCCGCCTACATTTTTTGATGAGTTAACCGGCAGCGCGTGCGCGCAAGCGAGCCATCCAGTGAGATTTCCCGCGCGCGCTGTGCTTCCTCAAGGTCATTGTGGTACGATGCGGGAACCATCCCTCTAAAAGGAGGTTTGTATGAAGCGTTCAATCCTGGCAGCACTCGTCCTGTCATGCACGCTGGCATTCGCGTTGGGCGTTCTGGCGCAACAGGCAGCCCCCAAGGAGCACAGCATGACCGGCTGTTTGAAGGCAGGCGACGCACCCGACAGCTATATGCTGACCGATGTAGATAAAGTAGAGACGGTCGGCATCGTTTCCTCGACGGCCAACCTGAAACCCCACGTAGGTCACAAGATCGAGGTTACCGGCATGGCCGTTCCCGCAAAAGAAGCCGAGGCCGAGAAGGGTGTGCCCAAGGCGAAACACTATATGAAGTTGACGGCCATCAAGATGGTCTCAACAACCTGTCCGTAATGGTTGTTGCAAAAAACTAAGCCTCTAGGCCCGGCATTCCAAAAAGTATCGGTTCAAGGCTTATTGCGGGTGCCATTTTCTTTGTACCTCGCTGCTCCTGCCAAATCAGTGGCCGCGAGCGATGCGGGTGGCGTGAGGCTCGATGACTCTGCGTCATCGATTGGCGGGTAAGTGTGTTCGCCAAACGGAACTGTAAACTGATGCGCACATTCGAAGTGATTTTCTTAATGATCACTCCGCGCACGATGCCCGCCTCAGAATTCCATTGAACGTGGTCACCGCGTTTAAATGTTTTTGGCATCGTCACGCCTGCGCCGTTTCGGGCGCCGAAGGCGCGTGGCAGAGCAGGGAATGCAAAGTGACCAGCGTGAGCCCGCCGGAGATGACCGGCTGCTGCACGAGCAGCTTCGCTACGAGCGGCATGGTCTGAAGCACTTCGGGCGAAACAAAAAGCCCGCCCAAACCCACTAGAACAGCAAGGCCCGCGGCGGCAAACTGCCGGTCGTCCCACTCTACCTTCGAGAGCATCTGCACCCCGTGCATGAAGACCACGCCAAACAGCAGCGTAGCAGCGGCCGAGACCACTGCTTGCGGCACCAGCACCAGCAACATGTCGAATTTGATGAAGCCGCCCAGTGCGATGAGGATCACGCCGGCCGCGAGTGTCGCAAAGCGCGAGCCTACGCGCGTCGTCCGAAGCATGCCCATATTGTCGGGGTAAACGATGGTGCTGAACCCGCCGACAATCCCCGCAAGCACGGACCCGATCGCCACGGCAAAGATACCCTGCGACATGCGTTCCGCGGAGAGCCTCTCATTTCCCCACTGCCCCACCATCTCGTACATCGCCATCGAGCCCATGCCCGCCGGAATCAAAACCAGCAAGAACACGATGACCAACTCGGGCTGCACCGAAAATCCGAACGGGAACCATTGCGGCGCCACCAGCAGGGGCGCGTTGGCGACCAGATACCTTCCGCCCCATACGGTGATCCCCACCAGCACCGCCACAGCAATCAACCCGCCGAGAATATTCACCAGCGGAAAACCCGGGCTGGAAGGTACGCCGATCCAGTTGGGCAATGCGACGTCCGCCACCTGAATAATCGTAAGCATTACAATGATTCCCGATATGATCGGCGCGCGCAAAAAACGTGCGAACAAACCGATGAAGCTCAATCGGCGGATGGGCACGCTCAAGAAACACCAGATCAACGAAGCCACAAAAAACGATCCGTAGGCGGCGCCGAGCCCGCCGCTTTGCATATGGCCAACTGCAAGCAGCGCGGCAAAGTTACCGGCATAGGTCCCCTGCACCACCGGAAGCCGAAGCAACCACACGGATTGCAAAACGGTTATAAGGCCGCAAACCACAAAGCTCATGCCATAGAGATAGGCAATGCGCTCCGCCGGCAAGTTGAACGATCGGCCCAGCAGGCTCGGAAACACAAACATCCCCGTCATGCCGAAGACGTGCTGCAGCCCCAGCATCAGCAACTGTCCCAAGGGCAGCCGGTCATTGATACCGACGTCGAAGGCCGCACGGCTGGTCATTTCATTCGTCGACATATTTCTGACAGAAGCTGCTAGGCCTCCAGGCTCCGCGCCTCGACGCCCTCTGTGAAAATTAAGCCATCTTCGATTCTTGAGAAAAGGGGATTCTTGAAAAAAGGTGGCGGCCCCGGGGAGGGTCGAACTCCCAACCTCCTGCTTCGTAGGCAGGCGCTCTATCCAGTTGAGCTACGGGACCGGCAGTTTTTTCGACTATAACACCATATTTCTCGAAACACGAAAGGCCGGCCGGAGCTTACAGCAAGCTCCGGCCGGCCTGCCCCACAAAGTCGCGAGCGCGGGATGTGCAGTTCGGTTAGCTTTTTTAGCTAGGACGCCGGCTTGTTTTTCAGGCGCTGACGGGCGATACGATCCGGGCGGGCTCCATGAAGCTGCGGCCACGCCGTTCCGGCCCCAAGGCCACGGCAATAGCCAAAACCACAATGGTAAAGATCTCGAATCCGGCCAGGGCCCAGCTGTAGCCCAGGCGCTTGCTTAGACCATATTCGGCCACCGGGGTGCGCGCGGCGAGCACAATTCCCATCTGGTAGGCGAGGCCGGGAACCAGGCCGCGCGTGGCATCGGCCGAAAGCTCGCTCAGGTGCGCCGGGATAATTCCCCAAGCGCCCTGCACGCCTACTTGCATCAGAAAGGCGCCGGCCGCCAGCGCTCTCAGTGATCCGCCGAAGGCCCACAGCGGAATGACGGCCAGGGAAAGAAGCAGCGCGCCGATCAGGCTGAGCCGGCGTCCTACTGTGTTCGAGAGTTGGCCAAAAATGATTCCGCCGAGCATCGCGCCGATATTTCCCAGGATCACGATGTAGGAAACGATGGCCACGCCGGTGTGATGCTGCGATTGCAGGAAGTCCGGATAAAGGTCTTGCGTGCCGTGTGAGAGGAACATCATGAAGGTCATCAGCAAGAGGAGATAGAGGCAGAGCTTCCATTGCTGGCCGACAGCTCGCAAGACGGCGCTTGTGGAGGGCGCACGATGATGCCGCCAAGCCTCCGACTCCGGCACTTTGGCGCTAATGTAAAATGCGAGCAAAGCGGGCACGCCGCCGAGCCAAAACATAGGTCTCCAGCCCCAAGCCGGAAAGGCGAAGCGGTAGGCCAGCGCGGCGAGCAGATATCCCACCGCGTAGCCATTTTGCAAAATACCGCTCAGCATGCCGCGCCAGCGGCTGGAGGTCGCCTCCATCACCAGCGATGTGCCCACGCCCCATTCGCCGCCCATGCCGATGCCGTAAAGAATGCGCAGGAACAGGAAGACCGCGTAGTTCGGCGCAAAGCCGCAGAGGAGCTCGATGACCGAAAAGAAGACGATGTTGGCGATCAGCGGAATGCGGCGTCCGTAGCGGTCCGTCAGCAGGCCAAAAATAAAGGCGCCCACAGGACGCATGAGCAGCGTCCAGGAGAGCGTCGCTACGATGGCTGCTTTCGAGACGTGAAACTGCGCGGCGAGGGAATCAAACAGGAAAACCACAACAAAAAAATCGAAAGCGTCCAGCGTCCAGCCGAGAAATCCAGCGGCCACGGAGTGGAACTGACCACTACGGCCGGCGCTCTGTGCGGCAGGCATGGGGATTTGCCGCCCCAGTGTGTGCCGACGCCCGACCAGGTGTCAACTCATTCCCGGCGAACTCGGTCACCCGCCCCGCGGCAGCGCGGAGCGAGGCTAAAAAGCCGCGGAAAAAAGGAAGCCCCGGATCGGTAGGGGGAACCGAGCCCGGGGCCGTGGGGGATGTGCTGGGCCGGAAGAAAATCGCCTGATCGTTCAGACCATCATCATTCTAGAAACTGCTTGCGCCGCCGGTCTCTGCCACCAATCGGCAGAGCCGGTAGAGTTCCGCATAAGTGAAGACAAGTTCCGCGCCGCCATTTTCAACGTCCCGATGGCCTATTCCCGCTTGCACAGAAAGCCGGCGCAATTTTTGCGTGCTCAGGCCCAGCAGAGCGGCCGCGCGACTTTCATTTACCTTGCCTTGTGTTCGCGGACGCGATTCCATCGCTTGTGCCTGCATGGCGCCTCGTCCTTAATTGACCAGAATTCGTGTCCAGCGATCCTGCTCCACCGCCAGGATCATGCTCTTGTAAATATCGATGTCCCAGGCTTGCTCGACGCGGAAGCGGATGAAATCGTCGCTCTCATCGACGATCATCCCGCGCAGCGGCACGCGTACATCCGCTGCCGCTAACTGCAGAATCACGGGCTGGCCGATCCAAACTGCGTATGCGCTTTGCATGTGCCCCCCTTCGCAGTTCCTGGAAGCTCGTAAACGCAGCTGACATTCTCGGTAGCAGGGGCGTCACGGCCAATGGTACGGGGGCGTCATCCTAATGAGACAAAGGTACTGTTGGTTGATCCGGCACACGTTTTCCTGTTGTTCCACTGCGCCGGTACTTTGGGTGGATTGTCCCGATACTCCGGCGCAACGCATCATGCACGCATGCGGACGCGATCCATGCCGAGGAAGCCTAGGGCGAAAAGGTCGCTCCGCGGATGCCCAAAATGCTGCCCGGCATCCGGGATGCACAAATGATCTCCGCAGCGCGCCTTCTCTCCGTTATTGCCATGCTCAACCTCTGCTGGCTGGAATGTGCGCAAAATCCAGCCGTTTTCTGCTACCGTATTGGCTGGGACCTGCTGGCCCCTCTCTGTCAGTCGCGGCGCGGCGGGAACCTGCCGCCGTCATGCTCGAGCTAATCCGCAACCTTCTGCATAACCTATACAACGTACAGGGACTTATCCAGTGGGGAGGAACCCTGCTGGTTTGCGCCATAGTTTTCGCGGAAACCGGGCTATTTGTGGGCTTTTTCCTGCCAGGCGATTCGCTCTTGGTTACGGCAGGGGTGTTTAGCGCGGCCGGAGCGCTGAAAATCGGCTCTCTCTCCCTGCTGGTCACCCTCTGTGCGATTGCCGGCGATCAGCTTGGCTATTGGATCGGGCGGCGCGCAGGGCAGGCACTTTATCGCCGCCCGGATTCCGCCTTTTTCAAGCGCCGCCATTTGGGGCGCGCTCACGACTTTTACGAGAAATACGGGGGGAAAACAGTGATCCTTGCGCGCTTCATGCCCATCGTGCGCACATTCTGTCCTCTCGTGGCCGGAGCCGCGCAGATGCGTTATATCCGTTACCTATCGTTTGATATCTTAGGCGGGTGTTGCTGGGGTGCCGGCCTAGTATTGGGAGGTTATTTTCTGGGCTCGGTGGTTCCGAACATCAGCCAGCGCATCCACTGGGTCATCGCGGTGGTGGTGATCCTGTCCTTTCTCCCCGCCATGATTGGCGCCATCCGTTCGCGCTCGCGCCGAATCTCTAAACCGGACGCTGTTCCGCTTGGCCCATCGACACAGGGATAGGCTCGAACTCGCGAAGGGATCGGCCGCTCCGGTAGCCGAGCGCATCCCTTCAGTTCCAAAGGCCGTGATCTTCGATATCGGCCGCGTGATCGTGCGCTTGGACGCCAAGCGCGCATTTACGCCTATCGCCGCCGCCATGCATAGGGGCATCACTCAATCAGCTAAGCGCCTTTCCGCGGAAGATGCTTGGGAACTCATTCGCGCCGACCAGCGCTGGCGGGACTGGCAGGAAGGTCGCATCTCTCCACCCGAATGGCATCAGCATCTCATGAGCCGCCTGAAGCTCTCGTTGAGCTATGCGGAATTCCGGGATGCGTGGAGTCGGGTCCTCGATCCAGAACTGATCCTTGGCGAGAGTCTCTTCGACCAGCTCGGCGCCCGTTGTCAGCTCGCACTCCTTTCCAATACCGATCCAATTCACGTCGAATGCCTAGAGCAGCGCTTCACTTTCGGGCGTCACTTTCCTGTCCGCATCTATTCGTGCAGGGTAGGAACGAGCAAGCCCTCCCCCGGAATTTACCGAGCGGCCCTAGAATCGTTGGGTGTTGCGGCGCAAGAATCCCTGTATGTCGATGATATCCAAGAATTTGTGGATGCAGCACGGCAGGTAGGCCTAGACGCCATTCGCTTTCAAACGCGCGAATTATTGGAAGCCGAACTCCGGCGGAGGCATCTGTTCTGAAGTACAGGCGGCCTGACCTGGCCATAGGGGTAAACCCTTAATCTTCAACGCCTCGGGTTGACGAAGACAAAGTGAAAACTACGAAATTGCGTAAAGATTTCTGGTATTAGTACTCGCTCGGCCTCGCCCGCGATCTGGGCTTCTTAATCACAAGCCCCCCATTTGTTTGAGTCTAGCTGGGCCATAGACCGCTCCTAAACTTGGCGCTCTACGTGCTTGAGTGAGTCTGGGCATAGCCCAGGGCGAGGACAGTCTAACGGGGAGAAAGGCTAATGATCGATAATTCTGATCAGGTTGTAGAGGGAAATCACGGGATACAAGGGTGGGTAACCGCGGCGATCGTGATTCTGGCGATCATCTCGATCGCGGGGCTGGGATTGGCCTGGCACAACTCCACGGAGTTGCAGCAGGCACAACAGGCCTTTAGCGGGCAGATGAAGACGGCCGCGGATAACAGCAGCCAGCAAGTGGCCGCGCTGGAACAGAAGCTGACACAAGCAAACGCTACGAGCAACGGCTTGCAAAGCGATCTCGGAGTCGTGGAGAAGAGACTGCGGGTAACTCAGAGTGATCTGAAGAAAGCCCGCGATGAAGAGGCCAAGATTAAAGAGGAAGACGCGCAAAAGCTGGCCCAGATGGACACAGACGTAAAGAGTCAGCTCGCCACCAAGGCTAGTGCGGATGACCTGAACGCCGTAAATGGCAGCGTCAATAACGTCAAGACGGATCTCGAGGGCACCAAGAGCGACCTGAAGATGGCGCGCAGCGAGTTGGGCACTTTGATCGCTCGCAATCACGAGGAAATCGACGTGCTCCGCCGCATGGGTGAGCGAGACTACGTTGAGTTCACCCTCTCGGGCAAAAACAAGCCGCAGAAGGTCGGAAGCATCACCGTCGAACTGCGCTCGGTGGATACAAAGAAGAACAAGTTTACGGTCGCCTTGACCGTGGACGATACTCGCACCGAGAAGAGAGATCGCACGGTGGACGAGCCGGTGGTTTTCTATCCGCGCGGCTCGCATCAAGCCGACGAATTTGTGGTGAATTCCGTGGCCAAGGACAAGATCAGCGGCTATATCAGCATGCCGAAGAACCCGTCGGCAACGACTGCAGCTGCATCCGGCGGCTAAAGTCTCCATCTCAAGGTAACGCACAAAAAATGGCGGCGAGATGAAAGCTCGCCGCCATTTTTCTTTTCGGATGACTCCTGGGCGGCCGCGCTAAACTTCCTCACTGCATGCTAGCGCCCCGCGTAATCATCTTCACGCCAGCCAACCTGCTCGGTGCCGGGGCTGGCCTCGCGAAGCCTGCCTCAGAGGCACTGATGGAGATCGAGAGGCGTAATATCCCGCTGGTGCTCTCTACGAATGGCACGCGTGCACAGCTCGAACCCCTTCGGCGAAAGCTCGGGCATGCTCATCCTTTCGTTACCGAAGGGGGCGGCGGGCTTTTCCTCCCCGATGGATACTTTGCCCTGCGCCTAGAAGGCGCCAAGCGGGTGGGGCGCTATTTGTGCGTTCCCTTCGGCCGCTCCTCCCAGGAAGCCGCCGCGGCGGTGGAAGATATTGCCAGGCAGACAGGGGCGGAGGTCGTTCGCTATTCAGAAATGAGCAGGCGCGAAATTGCCCGCAATGGCGGAATGACCGAACGCGATGCCGAAGCATCCCGCCAAAGGGAATTCAGTGAACGGTTCTTCTTCGCGGGAAATGCAGATTTAGCAGCTCCGGCATTTGAAAAGACGGCCGGGGAGCACCATTGGCAAATTCGGCGTTACGAGCCGTTTGGGGAGCTTTGCTCCGGCAACGACGAAGGTAAGGCTCTCCGCTATCTAATGCGACTGTACCGGGAAGCGCTCCGGTCGCGGGTGCGATCCGTGGCGATCGGCAAGTCCGCCGAAGACTTGTCTTTGCTAGCGGCCAGCGATCAAGCCTTCATCTTGCCCTTAAGCTCCGGCCGCTTCGATGAGAATCTAGCCTCAAAAGTGCCGAATGCCGCCAGAATCGATGTCCCTGGCACGTCAGGCTGGAATCAAACAGTTCTGAGCGTTCTGAGCCGCGAGTGAACGGCATGCGGATTTTTAGACCAACTGATGGGACAAAGAGCGATTTTTTTGCGCTCCCAGACGAACTTGCTCGCCGCAGGCTGCACCTAAGCAGCACATATTATGGTGCTTGCAGTGGCAGGGGGATTGTTCTGCCCTGGCAGAGAAATTGCCTTCTCCTAGCATAGGGCAGATGTGTGAAATTTCTTCGTCGCTTACAGGTCCCGGCATCGGAATCGCAGCTCGCGATAACACTTGCAGTTTCATTGGTCATGATGGCTGCAATGCTGGTCTGCTTGCTCTGGCAAGCCAACGTCATAGCTTTCCAACAGGAGCTCATCCGTTCGCTTTGGAGTTGGAAAAACGGCGGCTAAGTCTCTCCGCAGTGGCTGCACTGGAAATCAAGCCTGAAAATCATTAGCCAAAAACGGCAACGGGAGCCTGGCGGCTCCCGTTGCTTTACTTTTTTTTGAGCGCGGCAGACTTGATAAGGCTGCCGGCTTAAAGCACCGCAGCAGCGGTGCCGTTTAAGCTTGCTAGTGTTCTAAAGCCGGTGGATTCATTCTCCCTCCGCTCTAGAGCCTAACCCCTTTTTAACGCCGTTTGCGAGCAAGCGCAAGAAAAAGATCAAGGGCAAATTGACTGTCGGTTTGCCCGAGGCCTATTTAACGAAGACTCCTTCGCGCAATTGATCGCGGCTTACGAAGGTCTTGGAGGTGCGAAACTTCTCGAAAAGCTCTTGTATCTCGCGATTCTGAAAGACATGCCGTGGTTGAACCAAGGCGGGCACCGGAACCACTTCCAGGGTGTGCGCATCCAGAACGCGGTAGCGCTGAAACTTTTCCGGCGGGCGGGTATGGAAAATAGCCAGGACCGCTCCGCCGTCGCGGGTGAGGGAGGTGATGCGGGACAAGAATCGCTGAGCGGCCTCCCGATCCATGTAGTCCAGAACATCCCACAGCAGGATGGCATCGAAGCTATCTACGGGATAGCGAAGGTTGGACGCGAGGAAGCGGTCCGCCCGAGCTGCCGGCGACATATCGGGTGGCGGGGTGCCAACGGGGAGCGACAGGACACGCTGTGAATCCTGCTCCAGGAATGCTCCCCAAGCGGCGAACAAATCTTCCGTGTAGACCTTGAAGTTACGTTCTATGAAGAACGTAACGGTAGCCTGGGAAACTGCGCCCAGATCAAGAAGATTCCCTCTGCCAATGTCATCGATCTGCCAAAGGAATTCCTTTAGCCCGTTGGAGAATCGGCCTGAACTCGGTTCACCTGTACTTCCAGGCACGACCTTGGGAGCGTGTAAGGGAACAGGCGGAACGCGAAGGCTGCGGCCGTAGGCCGGACGCACAGTCGGCGTATTTGTGCTCTCCAGGGAATTTACGGGTCGAAGCTTGTTGATGAAGCTCATACGTGCACCCGAGAGATCCCTTCTGCCACTGGAACCTGAACCTTTTTGTCTGGCCTCGAATCTGCCGCGTCCGCCGGGCGAGGCCGCTCTTCTTTCTCGAGGTTCACCCGCAAACCGTGTACTTCTGCCCCTTCTTCAATCGAGATCAGCGGGGTGCTAATCGGGCCAATCACTCTGCCCGTGGCGGCGATTCGAACTCGATTGTGTGCCCTGATGTTTCCCTTGACTTCTCCGCGCACGACGACTTCCTGTGCCTCGATCTCCGCCGTAACGCGGCTCTCGGGCCCGATGGTCAGTTTGCCCCCATGGAGGCGAATTTTGCCGTGTACCTCGCCGTCGATGAAGAGATCTTCCCGGCCGGTAATCTCGCCTTCGACGGTAAGCAAGCGTGTCAGGCGGCCCGGGGTAGAAGAGCTGAGTAGCGACGCCGCTGCGGGCGTATTCTGATCCAGCGGAGAAGTTTGCGGCACCTCGGTCATCGGTGTTGATTTCGTCTGTGCAGGCAGAGAAGGAGCTTGGGGCTGATCCTGCTTTCGCCACATAAGCGCCTCCTTGCAGGCGGTCAAATACTAGTTAAGCCGCGGAATTTACTTCTTGGCTGGGGACGACGACTATAGTACAGGATTTTACCGATGTAAACGAAAAAGCGCCTGTTATTCGGGTTTCTAGGTGACCTGGCAGTCAATAAGCCCCGGGAGATAGCCCATCCGTGCAGCCCCCGACGAAGACGATTCCGGCTGTGGGTGACGCAGTTCCCATACGGCCACGAGATAACCAACGGTTTCGAGGAAAAATGTCTTCCTGCCTTGTCGCGATTCCCACCAAGTCGCAGGTTCGAATTCGGAGTCGGGAGCGCCGGCCACCTCTAAGCTGACGCCGGCTGGCAACACTCTGCGAAAGATATACCGGGCGCGGCGCGTGTGATAATTCGACGTCACCAAAAGGATTCGGCGCCAGCCCTTTTCAGCTATCAGAACTCGCAGGCCCTCGGCTTCCTCACGGGTATCATCGGCCCGATGGGAGAAGCGCACGATTGCCGTTGCGGGCACGCCACGGGACTGCAAATCTCGCGCCATAAAATCCGCGACCGAGGCATAAGGCCGGAGCATGCGGCCGCTGGCTACGACTTGGGGAGCCCATCCAGTGTGAAAGAGCGCCGCCGCCTCCGCCGACCGATCAGCGGTAAAGTTGTCATCCCCAAGGACGACAATGACGTCGGCAGGTTCAATGCGGTCCTGCACAATCCAAAATCCGGCGGCGGCCCGCAACAAGGGATACCGCGCAACATAGACCATACCTGCAAGTCCGCAGAGCACCAGGAGGCCCAGCAGGCGGAAGATGATGCCGCCCTGCTGGCCGCTCATCATGCTTTTAAATCAGGGGCGTTTGGATCCAGCTGACGAAGCCGCTCGGCAGCTTGCTCGGGCAGGAGCGCGTTGAAGTACACTTCTTTGATGCTATAGGATTTGCTGCTCTGCTCGACGATGGGAAGTATTTCGATATGCCAATGGAAATCGTCGGCCAATGTGCCCCAATACGAGGCAAGCTCCCCCTTCGGATGAATCGTATTGGGCGCCGTATGGACCACCAAGTGATAGGATCCCGAAACCTGCGTCAGGCGACGCAGTGTGCGGCCGAGCAGCGCGGCCAGATGCCTCATGTTCGCGCCAGGCTTGGGTTGTTCAAATAGATGGCTGTGTTTGCGCCAGATCAGCCAGACTTCAAACGGCACGCGCGAAGCATAAGGACAAAAAGCAATGTAATCGCCCTGCGAATCGACGATGCGCCGGCCCTGCCTTTGCTCCTGACGCAGAATGTCGCAGAAAACACATCGCTCTTTTTCTGCGAACCAGGCCATGGCGGAGCGAAGCTCGTAGAGAACGCGGCGGGGCACAAACGTGGTCGCGGTCACCTGGGAATGCGGGTGCTCCCATTCCCCGCCCGATAATTTGCCCTTGTTTTCGAATACCGTGACGTATTTGAAGCGCAAATCCCGCTTCAAATCGGTCAGGCGCAGCGCGTAAGCCTCTAACACGCGCTCGATCTGTTCGTCGCTCATGCGCGCCAAAGTCAGCTGATGATCGGGCGATTCTATGATGATTTCGTGGGCACCCAGCGGCCGCATCCGATCGTAAATTCCGTCGGGCATCCGACCGGGCTCGCCTTCAATGCGATAAAGCGGCTGAAAGTGAGGGATCACACGGACTTGCGCCGACCCGTTCGCGGGCAATTCCAACAAAGGCTTTATGCCGTCCGCATGATTGGGGCAGAGAGGGCAAGCATCCTGAGCGAGAGAGTCCTCACGATATCCCACACGCACCCAACTGCGAGTGATCGGGTCCTTACGAAGTTCCATACGGGAATTGCAGGCCGCGTGAAATGCCGCCGCGCATATTATTTATAACGCCGGGGCCACAGAGGCGCAAGGATGCAGCCGGCAGTGCGCGCAGCGAAGGCAAGGACGTCAGCGGACATATCTCGCCGGCGTAGGTCCCTCCTCCAGGCGATGGCGGTCCCAAATCGCCCCTTCGCGGGTATAGGTGGCCATCTCAAAATCCTGCGTCAGTTCCAGACAATCGGTGGGACAAGCATCCTCGCAAAGGCCGCAAAACATGCAGCGGGAGGTGTCGTAGGTAAACGTGGTAAGCACTTTGCGGCGCGTGGCATCGTCGCGTTGCCAGCCAACTACAATCAGGTTTTCCGGGCAGGCCAGCGCACAAAGATTGCACGCGATGCACAGCGTTTCGCCGGTTTCGGGACTATTATTAAGCCGCGGCGCGCCGCGATAGCGCTCGGCAACCATCGGCCTCTCCAACGGATACTGCTCGGTATAAATGTACTTTGGATTTTGCGAGCGGAAGGTCAGCAGCAAGCCCTTCCAGAAGTCCACCATAAACATGCGGCGAAGTATTTCCATCATAAGTTGTTTAGTCTGTGGCCCCGGTATGGCTTTGTCAAGGCGAGCGGCCCTAAAGGCTACAGTGGGCCGCTGTTTCTTGCAACTCCCCGACGGCGCGCCCAAGCGGCTGTCAGCGTTCAAGCTCCATTTGCCCATTCCCGATGTTAAAATCACGCCATGGCCACTGCCGAACAGCGCCCTCATCTGAACATCCGGCCCGCGCGTGACGATGATGCGCCGGCCCTTCGCGAAATCTTCAACGATGCCGTCGAAGACGGGTTCGCCACCTTCGACAGCGCCTTGCGTTCGATCGAAGACCAGAAGCATCTGATTGCCATGGCAGAGCAGGATTCGCAGCATCCCTTGTTCGTCGCCGAAGTGCGCAATTGGGTTTGCGGCCTCGTTTCCATCGAGCCCTATGAGGAAAGGCTCCTTCGGGGAGAGATAGGCGAAGTAACCGTATTTGTGCGACGTTCCTTTCGGAGCTATGGCATCGGGCGTCAGTTGATGCGCCTAGCGCAGACCGAGGGCGCCAGACTCGGGTACCGCAAGCTTATCGGCCACGTCCTCTCGGATAACCAAGAAAGCTTGCGACTATGCAAATCTACGGGATGGCGTGTGGTTGGCGTGCACGAAAAACACGCCCGCCACGGCGATCGTCTCCAGGACGTCACGGTGGTCGAATATCTTCTCCCGGCTGTTCCCAGAGCCGAGTGATTTTGTCGGCTTCCGATGGATGACCTCGCATACATGCAGTTGGCGCTCGCTGAAGCGCGAGCTGCGGCGGAAAAAGGAGAGGTGCCCGTCGGATGTGTCATCGTGCTGCGGGATCGCCTCCTGGCGCGGGCGGGAAACCGCACGATTTCCGCTTGCGACCCAAGCGCGCATGCAGAGATCATCGCCTTGCGGGCGGCGGCCAAAGGCCTCGGAAATTATCGCCTGAATGGCGCCGCTCTTTACGTCACGGTCGAGCCGTGCGCGATGTGTGCCGGCGCCATGATTCAGGCGCGAATCGCTCGCCTCATTTACGGTTGCAACGATGCCAAAGGCGGCGCCGTACATTCGTGCTTTGAAATTTTTAACCATCCCGCGCTTAACCATCGAGTCGAAGTGCTCGGCGGCGTACTGGCCGAAGAATGCGCGCTAGCGGTACAGACGTTTTTTGCGGAGCGAAGATAGCCGCGACCTCGGATTGCTCAGAAACTGAGCCTCCGCTAAACTTCCTCTCGGGAGAGGTGTCTGAGCGGTTGAAAGAGCCCGCCTCGAAAGCGGGTAGCCTGGCAAAACCGGGCTCGTGGGTTCGAATCCCACCCTCTCCGCCATATCTTTTTCCCCTAGTAAATCCGTTACCATTGACCTCGTGCTACCGCTTTTCACCTATTTCGATCCTGGCGCAGGGAGCGGAAACCTTGGAATTGGCCACCTACGCCCGACAAAAGAATGAAGCTGGGAAATGGCGTTATCAGCGAATTGAGCAGGGGCCGGGCAGGAAATATGGCACCTCAAGCCGCCGTTCTATTTCCGGCCTACTTTGCCCAACGGCAAACGCTCCTGGATCGAGCTGAAGGCGAGGAGTTTTGCCGAGGCTAAGGCGGAGATTCCGAGCCTAGAAGCCGCTCTCGAAGCGCAGAAGAAAGGCCTCACTGTCGCAGAAGCCGACGACCTGCGGCGCGGCTGTGGTCCCATCGCGATGATCCCGCACATTAGGGCGGGGCCTCGGCTAACGGGAGCCAAACTTGAAAACGCGTGTCACCGGGCTTGGAGCTGACCTGAATACTTCCCCGGTGCTTTTTCACAATTCGCTGGACAGTGTCCAACCCGAGGCCCGTACCTTCGC
>WNGM01001453.1_pt1 | contig 19109 bp, 25 predicted proteins | sample 5400571 | NCBI WGS metagenome assembly WNGM01 (sample SAMN13153378, study PRJNA577476) | soil metagenome | isolation source: 100 cm soil or saprolite under Garry oak tree replicate 2 | place: USA:California | collected 2016-06-15 | reverse complement strand
ACCTGGGCGCCAATCCGTATCTGATCCGTCGGGTGTTCCGTTCTCGATTTCCGATCTGACGCCCGGGAGGCGCATGGGGACGCGTGGCTCGGGGACAGCACGCGGCGGGTCGGGAGAGCCGCTTCCGGCCCGCCGCGCGTGGCTACTTCAGACCCTCGACCCCCGCCCGGCCGATCTGCGCATCCTGCTGGGACGTGACGCCGGACACGCCGACCCCGCCGACGAGCTTGCCGTCCACGATGATCGGCAGTCCGCCCTCCAGGGGGCTGAGGCCTGAGACCCGCAGGAGGCGCATGTTCACCCCGCCCTGCTCGATGAGGTCCTGGAACAGCTTGGTTGGTCTGCGGAAGGCGACGGCCGAATAGGCCTTCTCGCGCGCCACCTCGATGCTGCCGAACTGCGCGCCATCCATCCGCTGAAGCATGACGACGTTGCCGCCCGAATCGAGGACGACGATGACGACATTCCAGTTGTTCTTCTTCGCCTCGGCCTCGGCGCCGACTATCACCTTCTTGGCCTGCTCGAGGGTGATCGGGAGGCCGTAGGGCGGGGGCGGCGACGGCGCCGCCGGCGCCGGCGTTTGAGCGGCCGCCGAAGCGGCCGCGAACACCAGCATCGTGCCGACGAGCGGCGACATGAGCTTCTCCATCTTCATGGGTCTCCTCCTTGTGAACCGTAGTTGAGATCGGCGTTGCCCCTCGACACCTGCGTCGTGAGCGCCGGAGTCACGCGACATTGCGCAGAGAGGATGGGCTCCACCGCGGCCGATGATAGCTCACAATGACTCGCCCCATGAGACGACTCCCGCTACACTGTCGGCGTTGCCACCAAGGACAAGTCCAAGCAGGGCAAGGCCGTCAACGACCTGGTCGGCTATACCGAGGACTTCGGCGCCTTCCTCTCCTCGGCGAACCCCAACCTACCCAAGACCGTCGTCGCCGACCTCGTCAAAACCCACGTCCTCACCCTCAAGGACGTCGTGGATGCGCAGGCGGCCGGCGACCCGGTCAAGGCCAATAAGGCGCTCCGCACAGCCTACAGCCACATGCACATGATCGCGGATCCGCTGGCCGAGGCGATCGTCAAGCAGTTCTCGAGCAAGTACGCGGCCCAGTAGGCCGAGGCTCCCGTCGCGCAGTCCCGAGAGCGCCCTCGGCCTTCAGGGGCGCTCTTGCGCGTCAGCGCAACTCTTTCAGGACTTCCTGGACGTCGAGCGGAGTCAGGGAGATCTCGATCCGGCGGTTCTCGGCACGTCCCTCCGGCGTGTCATTGCTGGCGACCGGCCGAAAGGATCCGTAGCCGACCGCCGAGAGGTACTTGCCCTCGACACCGACCTTCTCCTGCAGGAACCGGAGGACCGTCGCCGCCCGCTGCGTGGACAGCTCCCAGTTGGTGGGGAATTGCTGGCGGAGAGCTCCGCCGATCGGCACCGCATCCGTATACCCTTCGATTCGGATCTGTTTGTCTTTCACCGCAAGAAGCACGTTGCCGACTTTGGTCAGAACTTCTTTGCCTTCTGGCTTGATCTCCGCCCTTCCCGAATCGAAGAGAATCTTCTCCACCAGCTGCACCGAGAGTTTGTCCCGGATCTGCGTGACCTTGATCTGACCCTTCGAGATCTCACCCTGAAGGTCCTTGACCAGACTGTCGTAGGTTCCCTTGAGGCGAACGATTTCTGCGCCCGTCTCCGTGGCCCGCTTTTCCGTCGCCCCGAGCTGATCGTTGAGGCCGGCGATCTGACGCTCATGCGCCGCCTTTCGAGCCTCCAGATCGGCCGTCTGTGAGCGAAGCGCCGCGATGTCCCGCGAAGCCTTGGTTTCGAGCTCCTTGTATTTGGACTGCGAGACACACCCGGCGAGCAAGCATGCTGCAAGCGACAGGACAAAGAGCTGGTTCCCCTTCATGATCGGCGCCCTCCTTTCGGGCGAACGAGCCAATTAAATTGTAGGATGGCCGACGTGTTTCTCAGGCGGAAATTCTTCTACACACAAACGAGCAGTGGGGGGGACGGACCATGGCGAAGATCGACAAGTACTGCGCGGTCGGCGTGTACGACCCTCCTGGGTATAGCCAGGGCATCAGGGTGACGGCTGCTCAGACGATCTTGTTTTTGGCGGGGCAGGTCGCGTATGACAAGGACGGGGGCGTGAAGCACCGTGGCGACTTCACAGGGCAAGCGCGCGACGTCTTCGCTGCGGTCAAAGCGCTGGTGGAGGCCGGCGGTGGCACGCTGGACAATGTGGTGAAGATCAACACGTACGTCACGGACGTGCGCTACCGCCCCGAGTTCCGCGCGGTTCGTGAGGAAGTCTTCGGTTCCAAGGGTCCTGCTTCGACCATGGTGGAGGTCAGCGCGCTGGCGCACCCCGATTACCTGATCGAGGTCGAGGCGATCGCTGTCATCTGAGGACGCTCGAGGATCGGCGGTGCCGGCGAGACGTTCCCAGCGTGAAGAGCCCCCAGCTCACGAACACGGCGACGGGCGCCGCGCCGAACGGCACGGTGTACGAGCCGGTCACGTCGTAGAGGAACCCCGCGGCGGCGGGGCCGAGCGCAGCCCCGGAGCGCCAGCCGAGCGTGAGCACACCCATGATGGCGCCAATCGCTCGCATCCCGAAGACGTCGGGGATCACGTGCGTGATCATCGTGTCCGATGCCGCGAAGCCCACGCCGAACACCGCCAGCGAGCCGAACATCGCCTCGCGCGAGGGCACCCACAGGAGTACCAACAGCGCCAGCGCCTCGATGACATAGGCGATGCGGATGGTCGTGAGCGTGCCGATCCGATCGGACACCGCGCCCGCCGCGATCCGCCCGGTCACGGAGCCGACGCCGTAGGCGCTGAGCGCGAGCGACGCGTCGGCGAGGCCGATGCCCCGGTCGCGCGCGAACGGCACGATGTGGACGGAGACCATCATGGCAAGGCCGCCGAGCAGGAGCCACGCGACGTTGAGGCACCACTGGCGCGGATCGACGAGCGCGTCGTGAAGCGTGACGCTCGGCCCCGCGTCGGGCGGGGAACCGCCGCCGCCCGTCGCGTTGGTTCGCCCCGCTGTCCCGCGAAGCACCGTCACCTCCACCGCGCGGGGCAGGCGGACGGTCAACGCGGCGAGCATCGTGATCAGCCCGCAGCCGCTCCCGAGCAGCGCGTAGGCGCCGCGCCAACCGAGCTCCGCGATGAGCCACGCCGCGAGGGGACCGCCTGAGATGTAGCCCAGGCTGAACCCCACCAAGACCAAGCCCAGAGCGAGGCCACGGCGCTCGGCGAACCAGTGCGTGATCGTCGCTGCGCTGAGCAGGTAGAAGCTCGACATTCCCACCCCGCCCATCACGCCGACGAAGAGGTAGAGCTGCCACAGTGCGTCGACCGTCGAGACGAGGGCGAACGCCGCGCCGGCCAGGGTCACGGTGAGGACGAGCATGACGCGAGGCCCGTGGCGGTCCGCGAGAGCGCCGATCCCGAAGCCCGCCAGGCCCCCGAGCATCAGGTTGATCGAGAGCGCCGCCGAGATGGCGCCACGACTCCACGCGAACGCTTCGGCGAGGACGGGGAGGAACACGCCGTAGGCGGCAAGCGGGGTCGCGATCCCGTACGTGACCACGAACAGCGCGGCCACGATCAGCCAGCGACGAGCGGACGGACGCACCCTGAGATTCCTACCACAATCGATGTCGGCCGCGCAGTCTGGCCGACTTGCGTGGCTGTCCTCGGAGCCTCGTCTGTCCTCGGCGCCTCGTTTGTTGTATAAATGGCGGGAACGTCGAACGCCAACGGAGGAGAAGACGACATGGCCCAGCTGAAGATTCCCCTCGACGCACAGCGCTTCGCCAAAGGCTTGACCTGGAAGGACTACATGGCCCAGATGGGCGACACTCGGGCTCGCACCGAGGACAACTACGCGAAATCGGCGCTGACCGAGGAGGAGCGGAAGTTCTTCAGTGGCATCGGCCAGGCGCGGTACGTGCTGATGCTCGCCGAGAACTGGTGCGGGGACGTCCACCGGAACTCGCCGCTGATCGCGCACATCTGCGAGGCGATGCCGAACTGCGAGCTGCGCGTGTTCCTCCGTGATCAGAACGCCGACCTGAGGGACACCTTCCTGAACAACGGCTACCAGTCGATACCGGTCGTGGTCTTCTTCGACCGCGACTGGAACGAGATCGGCCGCTGGATCGAGCGGGCGCACGCCGCGACCGCCAAGGTCGTTGGGATCCGGGCCAAGACTGTGGATGTCGCGCCGAAGGACAAGCAGGAGGCCGCGATGGCCGAGTACCGGAAGCAGGTCCAGGTCGAATACGACGCGCCCGGCGGCCCCCTCTGGCGTGCGGCCGCCCAGGAGGTGCGGCTCGTGCTGGAGCAGCGGCTGGGGCTCGCGCCCAAGAAGTAGCCCGCGCAGCCCGCGGCGAGGTCGAGGGCGCGGGTCAGTCGCCCGTCGGGATGACCCCCGCGCCCTCGATCATAAGGATCACGCTCCGCTCGGGGGCCCGCGTCCGATGCATCACGCCCTTCGGGACCGTAAGCCCCTGTCGCGGTGCGAGCTCGACGGTCCGGCCTTCGAGATCAATCACGAAACGCCCCTCCACGACATAGAAGAACTCGTCTTCCTTGTCGTGCTTGTGCCAGTGGAACTCGCCCTGCAGCACGCCGAGCCGCACGACGCAGTCGTTCACGCGGCAAAGCGTCTGGTTATACCAGGGATCCGTGCACGCATCGACGAGCGCCTGAACGTCAACCAGCTCGAGCGGAGCATGTTTGGTGTCGAGATTGATCGAGTACGGTGTCTGGGTCCCCACGGTTGACCTCCTCGAGCATGATCGATCCTTAGCCCAGCACCTCGGGGTTCACGACGTTGACCGGCTTGCCGCTCGCGTAGGCGAGGATCTGGTCGAAGACCGCACTGAACATGATCTCCAGCCCGTCGCGCTCCACGTAGCCGAGGTGCGGGGTGCAGATCACGTTGTCGATCGCGAGCAGGGGATGCCGCGCTCCGAGGACCGGCTCGTCCTCGAAGACGTCGACTGCCGCCATGCCCGGCCGTCCCGCGCGTAGCGCGGCCTCCAGGGCCCCCGGCGCGATCAGCCCGGCCCGGCTGGTGTTGACGAGGAGCGCGGTCGGCTTCATCCGGGCGAGGTCGGCCGCTGTGACGATGCCGCGAGTCGCGTCGATCAGCCGCAGGTGCAGCGACAGCACGTCCGACTCGGCGAACAGCGCCTCCTTGCTCGCCGCGACGGCGTGGCCGTCCTCGCGCGCCTTGGTGAGCGACGCCTCGCGCCCCCAGGCCAGCACCTTCATGCCGAAGGCCTTGCCGTAGCCGGCGACGACGGCACCGATCCTGCCGTAGCCATAGATGCCAAGCGCCTTCCCGCGCAGGCCCGTCCCGATGGGGTACGCCTGCCACTTCCCCGCACGGAGCGCAGCAATCTCCTGAGGGATGCGGCGGAGCGCGGCGATGATGAGCCCCCAGGTCAGCTCGGCCGTGGCGTAGGACGGCCGGCCTGGAGCCATGTAGGACGACACGATCACGCCGCGCCGCGTGCAGGCCTCGACGTCGAGGTGCGGGTACACGCCTGTCTGGCTGATGAGGCGGAGCTTGCCGAGGCGCTCCAGCAGCGGCGCGCGGATCGGCGTGCGCTCGCGGATGAGTGCCAGCGCCTCGGTGTCCTTGAGCCGCGCGGCCAGCATGGGGACATCCTTGGTGTGGTCGTTCCAGATCGTCACGTGGTGGCCAGCGGCCTTGCCGAAGCACGCCAGCGTCCTGATCGTGTCCTGATAGTCGTCGAGGATCGTGATGTTCATCGCTCCTCCTCAGCCGTCCCGACGGGCCTGGACAGCCTAACACGGCCCGCCGTGCGTCGAAGCTGGATGGTGCGCCGCGGGCCTGCTACACTTCGCGCGCCGGTCATTACCGAAGGAGGACGCTATGGCGGAGACGGCGAGGATGGCGGTATTCCATGGGGCAGGAAAGCCGTTCGAGATCCGCGAGTACCCGGTGCCGGATCCGGAGCCGGGGGCGGCGCTCATCAAGGTCGCGCTCGCGAACGTGTGCGGCTCCGACCTGCACTACTGGCGGGGTGAGCTGGACTACGCGAAGATGGGCCGGCCGCTGCCGCTCAACACGGGCCACGAGCACGTGGGACGGGTGGCGAAGCTCGGGTCGGGGGTCACGACCGACTCCGCCGGCCGGCCCCCGCGGTGGGCGACCGCGTCGCCTACCGGTATTTCTTCCCGTGCGGGCGCTGCCGCGCGTGCCTCCAGCAACGCACCAAGTCGTGCCCGGTGCGCCAGGCCAACTGGCTTGTCTCCTGCGAGGTGTGGCCGCACTTCCAGGGCGGCTTCGGCCAGTACTTCTACCTGCGCCCGAACCACGCCGTCTTCAAGCTGACAGACGAGATCACCGACGAGATGGCGGCCGGCGTCAACTGCGCTTTCACCCAGGTCTACGCCGGCCTCGACCTCGCCGGCCTCCGGGCCGGGCAGACCGTCGTCATCCAGGGCGCGGGCGGCCTCGGCGTCTACGCGTGCGCCGTGGCGCGCGAGATGGGGGCGGGCAGCGTGATCGTCATCGACGGCGTGGACGAGCGGCTTGCGCTGGCCCGGCAGTTCGGCGCTGACGAGATCGTCGACCTCCGCGAGCATCGGACGCCGGAGGCCCGCGTGAAACGGGTCACGGCGCTCACCGATGGCTGGGGTGGCGATGTCGTGATGGAGCTCGTGGGCAACCCCAGCGTCGTCGACGAAGGGCTCCGGATGACGGCGCCGGAGGGGACGTATCTGGAGATCGGCAACATCAACATCGGCTGGAAGGCGGAGTTCGACCCTGCCTGGATCATCTTCGGCAATCGGCGCATCCTCGGCCTGGCCCACTATGAGGCGGAGCACCTGCGCGGCGCCCTCGACCTCATGCGCCGTACGCGCACGCGCTATCCCTGGGACCGGGTCGTCTCTCACAAGTTTCCGCTCGAGGCCATCAACGACGCATTCGTTCAACAAGATAAGGGTCACGTGACTCGGGCCGCGATCGTGCCGAACTGACGGCCCGGCGCGACCCGAGGTCGGCAAGACACCATGCGCGTCCACAGCATCGAGGCGATTCCGATCGAGGTTCCGCTCGGCAAGAACTTTGGCGGGAGCACGTACACCGTACTCACCCGCTGCGCGGTCATCACCCGCATGCGCACCGACGAGGGGCTCGTCAGCGAAGTCTACAACGGCGACAACCGCGAGCACGGCCGCCAAGTCGTGCGCCTCATTCACGACGAGCTCGCGCCGCGCGTCAAGGGCATGAGCCTCTTCGAGGGCGAGCGCATCTGGGAAGTGTTGTTCGCCCTCACCCATGCCGGCCGCGACCGCAAGACTCTGCTCGAAGCGATCGCCTGCGTCGACTGCGCCCTCTGGGACCTGGTCGGCAAAGCGCTGGGGAAGAGCGTGTGCGTTCTGCTCGGCGGCTATCGCACGAGTCTCCCGATCATCTCCATCGGCGGCTACTACGTCGAGGGCAAGACGCACGCCGACATCGGGCGGGAGCTCGAAACGTATCGCCGCGCGGGCATGGCCGGCTGCAAGTTCAAGGTCGGCGGGCTGACGCCGGAACAGGACGCCGAACGCGTCGCGACCGCGCGCGACGCGGCCGGTCCCGATTTCATCCTGGCCGTGGACGCCAATCGCGGCTGGTCGGTGGAGGAAGCCGTCCGCTTCGCGCGCCTCGTCGAGCACCTCGACATCCGCTGGTTCGAGGAGCCGTGTCACTGGTACGACGACGTCGCGATGATGGCGCGCGTGCGGCGGGCGACGCGGATCCCGATCACGGCCGGTCAAAGCGAGATCACCAGCCGCGGCGTGCGCCGCTTGATCGACGGCGGCGCCGTGGATCTCGTCAACTTCGACGCCTCGGAAGGCGGCGGCGTCACCGAGTGGCGCCGCGCCGCCGCGCTGTGCCGCGTGGCCGGCGTGCAGATGGCGCACCACGAAGAGCCACAGATCGCCCAGCACCTGCTCGCCGCGGTGCCGCACGGCACCTATGTCGAGTGCTTCGCCGACCCCGAGCGCGATCCGGTGTGGCAGGCGATGTGGGCGAACCGTCCCCCGATCAAGGATGGGATGATGGAGGTCGCGTCAGACCCGGGCTTCGGCTTGATCCTCGACGAGGGCATGATCCGGAGATATCGCGTCGATTAGGCCAGTCGCGCTGCCGGCAGATCAGCGGGCTTAAGTTCGGAGGAGGAGCGGAAGCTGCTTCGACGCCTCCGCCGTCATGCGGAGAAGGGCGCGCAAGGCCGTGGCGTGGGAGGGAGGATCGGGGGCAGCCGCGACGTAGAGGCCGGCCACGAGGTCGCGCCAGCGGAGCAGCTCTCGTCGGAGCGCTGCCCGATCGGCGACCTGGACGGTGAGGTCGGCAAGCTGGAGGATCCGCTCGTAGGCGCTCCTGAGGCGTTCCCGATCGGCGGGCGCCATCAGCTTCGCCGCCCGGTTCATCTCGTTGGCGATCATCAACACTTGCTGATCGAGCGAGAAGGCCGCCCATCGCTCGGGCGAGAGGCCGGCGTGCTGGCTCATCTTAGAGAGGTCCTCCTTCCCCGATGAGCGTGAACGTAAGGGCCCGGATGCGCTCTTTGACCGCCGGGTCCTCGACCTCCATGCCACGGTTGCCCCTGGCCGGTCGGATGTTGATCAGCGAGGTGAATTCGATGCAGCCTTCCCGCCCGCGCCCGGGATAGTAGTTTGCCCCCCAGAGGTCGGCCTGGTGGCTGCCCTGCTCCAGGAGCACCTGCTCGGCGTCAGCGTGCAATTCGCCGCCGAGGGCCACCACACCGCGCTCCACGTCCACCACGTACTTGACCATGTCGCCGAAGAGCCGAAGAAGGCGGACCAGGTCGTCACGCGCGATGCGCCGCTCGAGGACAAGAATATCCGTCGGCTCGGGCGCCATGACCGCCATGCATCGTACACGCTGAACGACGTCAGGTGCTAGACTCGCGGCTCAGCACCGCCACACGACAGGAGATCATGCATGGAGCTGAAGGGACAGGTCGCGATCGTCACCGGCGCGGGCCGCGGCATCGGCCGCGCCACCGCCCTCGAGCTGACGCGGATGGGCGCTGACATCGTCGTCGCCGAGCTGGACCGGGCCGGGGCCGAGCGCACGGCCGCCGAGGTGAAGGGCCTCGGGGGTCGCGCGAGCGTCGTCCCGACCGACGTCACCTCGCGCGCCGACCTCGCCGCGATGGTGGAGCGCACGCGCGCGGAGTTCGGGCGGATCGACATCCTCGTGAACAACGCCGGCATCTACCAGGCGGCAGCGCCCCTCGACATCACCGAGGCGCACTGGGACGCCGTGATGAACGTCAACGCCAAGGGGGTGTTCTTCGCCTGCCAGGCGGTGCTGCCCACAATGATCGCGCAGAAGCGGGGAAGCATCATCAGCCTCGCCTCGATGGCGGGCAAGATCGGCAATCGCAACAACCTCCCCTACAACGCGAGCAAGGCGGTCGTAATCAGCATCACCAAGAGCCTCGCCCTCGCTCACGCCAGAGACGGGATCCGGGTGAACTGCGTGTGCCCCGGCTTCGTGGAGACCGACATGTGGACGGTCGTTGCACGCGAGCAGGGCGCCCTCCTTGGCCTGCCGCCCGAGGAGTTCACCCGGCAGCGCCGCGCGCAGGTGCCGCTCGGGCGGCTGGAGCGTCCGGAGGACGTGGCCAACGTGATCGCCTTCCTCGCCGGGAGCCGGGCGGCGTACATGACCGGGCAGGCGATCAGCGTTGACGGCGGCCTCGTCATGCATTGAGGCTCGTCTTGACCTGGAGGACGGCGAGGAGAACGCGCGGCCGAGCGTGCTCTGAGAAGCGCCGCCCCCAAGTTCCGGGGTCGCTGACGAGAGCGTATAGTACGACGCCATGAGCCAACGACCTGGGCCCCCGCGCTTCGTCACGCTGCCCGAGATCCGTCGCGCCGCCCGCGAGCGCCTGCCTCGGGAGGCGTGGAACTTCGGCGACGGCGGCGCCGAGACGGAGACGACGGTCCGCCGCAACCGCCGCCACCTGGACCGTCTGGCCATCGAGCAAAACGTCCTCGTCGACGTGCGCGAGATCGACCTCCGCACGAGCCTCCTCGGCGTGCCGCTCTCGTGGCCGGTGTCCGTCGCGCCCATGGGCGGCCTCGTCCTCTTCCACCCCGAGGGCGATGTGGAGATGGCGCGGGGGGCGGCGCAGGCCGACACGCTCCAGTGGCTGAGCGGCGCCACCGGGTGGCCGGTCGAGGAGGTCGCCAAGGCCGGCAAGGCGCCGCAGATGTTCCAGCTCTACCATCACGGCGACCGCGGGTGGGTGCGCGAGTTGCTCGCGCGCGTGGAGGCCTCCGGCTACCAGGCGGTCGCCCTCACCGTGGACGTCCAGCTCTACGGCCGCCGCGAACGCGACGTCCTCGCGCGCTTCAGCCCGCGCAAGGCCATGGAGATTGCGCCCAACCCGCGCGGGCCCAATCCTGAATACCAGGCCCGCCTCACCTGGGCCGACGTCGAGTGGCTGATGAACACGACGAAGCTCCCGGTCGGGCTCAAGGGGATCATGACGGTGCGTGACGCCCGCCGCGCGGTGGACATGGGTGTTCGCCTGATCTGGGTCTCCAACCACGGCGGCCGCCAGCTCGACCACACGCAGTCGACCATCGAGGCGCTGCCGCCCATCGTGGATGCCGTGGCCGGTCGCGCCGAGATCGTGGTCGACGGCGGCTTCTCGCGCGGTACCGACGTGGTGAAGGCATTGGCGCGCGGGGCGAAGATGGTGGCGATAGGGCGGACAGTCCTGTGGGGGCTCGCCGCCGACGGCGCCGCCGGCGTCGCCCGCGCCTTCGAGATCCTGCGCGAGGAGGTCCGGACGACGATGGGCCTCTGCGGCCGCACCAGGACCGCCGACCTCACGCCCGACCTGATCTTCAGGGTCGACTGAAGGCATCGGGGACCATCTTCGGTATTGACGGGGGGCGCGGCGTGCGGTAAGCATCGTCGAAAATCCGTCTACCGGCCCCCACGCAGACGCCCGGGACTCCCGGCGGAGGTGACGCCATGGCCAAGCATTGGACGCGTCGACAGGTACTGGCCCAGATCGGGATCGCGGCCGCGGCGGTCCACACGCTGGATCCGCACGAGCTCTGTTGCGCCGTCCCGGCCCACGCCAAGACGACCGACAAGGATCTCTTCGAGTTGAAGAAGGTGGCGGACGGCGTCTACGCGGCAGTGGCGGCGGCGACGTACAAAGTCAACTCGAACGCCGCCGTGATCGTGACCGACGACGGCGTCGTGGTGGTCGACTCGCACTCGAAGCCGTCGGCCGCGCGGGCGGTCTACACGGAGATCCAGGGGATCACGAACAAGCCGATCCGCAAGATCGTCAACACGCACTTCCACTGGGACCACTGGCAGGGGAACGAGGTCTATGCTGCGGCGAATCCTGGCCTCGAGATCGTCGCGTCCCAGCGGACGCGGGAGAACCTGACACGGCCGGACGTGGGCGCCGGCGGCATCCCCTTCATCGAGAAGCAGCTGGCTGGCGTTCCCTCGGAGATCGAGAAGCTGAAGGGCGACATCATGCGGGCCTCGAATCCCGAGATGAAATCCCGCCTCGAGGCCAACCTGCAGCAGGCCGAAGCGTACTTGCAGGAGCTCAAGCAGCTCAAGCCGATGCTGCCGACCCGAACCGTGTCGACCACGGTGACCCTGCACGAGCAGGGGCGCGAGATCCAGCTCCACCTGCTCGGCCGGGGCCACACCGACGGCGATCTCTACATCTACCTGCCGAAGGAAAAAGTGGTCGCGACCGGGGATGCGCTGATCGACTGGATGCCCTTCTTCAACGACGGCTACCCCGAGGAATGGGTGCAGACGTTGAATGCGCTCGAGAAGCTCGACTTCACGCACATCATCCCCGGCCACGGGGAGGTGCTCCCCAAGGCGCATCTGACGTTCTTCCGCGGGTATCTGACGGATCTCATCACCGCGGTCAAGACGGCGTCGGGCGGAGGCGCGACGCTCGAGGAGATGCAGAAGAAGATCGCGGATCAGCTCGCGCCGAAGTACGAGCAGGCCATGTCCAAGTACCCGCTCGGCCGGTATCGGGACCGCATCGGGCAGAACGTCGAGATGGTCTACCGCAAAGTCGTGAAGAAGGGCTGACAACTCTCTCGACCAGGGACGACGCGCCCTGGGGACGAGCGCCGAGGAGCGGCACGGCGACCCCCTGGACGCCTACCGACGCTTCGCCGAGGCGCTGGGACTGAACCGGGGGGTAGTCCGTCCGGTCGACGCTGGCGTCCGCCACGTCGACGTGGCTCGGTACATGACACGAGTGTCAGTCTGCGTTCACTCGCCCCGCGGGGTGGGTGCGGGTCGGCGCGCAAAAAAATTCGAGTTGTCGGACGCTTGAGCGCCGCCGGATGCAACGGGCGCGCCTGGCATGGCCGGTGCACGGCCGATCACGGATCGATGACGTTCGAGGACGAGCAGACCCCCGATGATGAAGGAGGCCGGATGCGCGCTCGAGAATTAGTGTCGACCGCCCTTGTCGTCCTGTGCGCCGTCGTCGGGCTGTCGGGCTGCAAGACCGCCCCTCCGCCCGATCGTCAGAGCCAGCTCATCGCCAAGGGAAGAGACCTCTTCTTCAACGAGACGTTCGCGGGCAACGGGCGTACGTGTGGCACGTGCCATCCGGCGGAAAACAACTTCACCATCGATCCGGCATTCATCGCCACGCTCCCGAAGGACAACCCCCTGTTCGTCGCCGAGTTCAACCCGGAGTTGAAAGAGAACTTCGAGAATCCCGCGCTGATGCGGGAGTTCGGGCTGATTCTCGAAAATCTGGACGGGTTCGACGATCTCAAGAACAAGTTCGTCATGCGGGGGGTGCCGCACACGCTCGGTCTCCGGACGTCGGTGCAGAGCCCGGGAGGGCCGCGCACCGGGTGGTCCGGGGACGGGGCGCCGGGGGACGGATCACTCCGGTCCTTCGCGACCGGCGCGGTGATTCAGCATTTCACCAAGACCCTGCATCGGATTCCTGGCGTCGACTTTCGCCTGCCCACGGATGAGGAGCTCGACGCCCTGGAGGCGTTCCAGCTGTCCCTGGGGCGGCAGCAGGACCTCGCGCTGCCCCTCCGGCTCAAGGGCACGGTGCCCAAGCGAGGGCAGGAGATCTTCCTCGACAACACGCTCGGCAAGTGCAATATCTGCCATGTGAACGCGGGGGCGACGGCCAACTTCCCTGGTCGGGGCAGCCTCGGGAATGCCAACTTCAACACGGGTGTGGAGGATCTGCCCGATCAGCCCGCTCGCCTGACGGGCAGGCGGGTCCCGCGTGACGACGGGTTCCGCACGCCGGGCGACGGCACCTTCAACGTTCCGCCGCTGGTGGAGGCGGCGGACACCGGGCCCTTCTTCCACAACAACGCGATCGAAACCATCGAAGGCGCGGTCGCCTTCTACGACGGCGAGGCGTTCAACAATTCCCCAGCCGGCCGCGCGCTGGCGAAGGCCGACCCCAAGGACAAGGGTATCGAGCTCGATGGGACGCAGATCGTGGCGATCGCTGCCTTCCTGCGGGTCATCAACGTGCTCGAGAACATCCGGCAAAGCATCGAGCTGCTGGAGACGAGCCGCGCCGTGTCTTCCTCTACGGAGCGAGCGCGGCTGCTCGCGCGCGCCGTTCGCGAGACGGACGACAGCGCCCGAGTGCTGAGGGGCGGCGGCCTTCACGCCGAGGCCGTCGCCCACCTCCAGGAAGCACGACGGTTGGCGGACAAGGCCGGCCGGAGTGCATTCCTCGGACGGAAGTACTCGGAGGAGGCCATCCGAGAACAGAAGAAGGCGAGAGCGTTCCTCGTCGAATGAGGGACGCGAGGGGGAGCGTATGACCATCCGGAGGTTCGTCGTCGCGCTGGTCGGGATGAGCGCGCTCCTCGTGGGCGGCCCCCCGGCGCCCTCCGCGCAAGAGATGACCGAGCAGTTTATTCCGGTCGGGCAGTCGCCCGGGCTGTCCGGGAAATACACCGTCATCGGGAAGCTTCAGTCGGTCAACGCGCGGGAGCAGATCTGCTCGGTCGCCAGCACCGCCGGGACCGTGAACGCCAAGATCACGGAGCGGACGAAGATCTGGTTGGACCGGAGCTTGCTTCGGCAGCCGAACGCGAAGGGAACGATCGCCGACCTCAAGCCAGGCTTGATGGTCGAGGTGAAGCTCGAAGCCCATCTCCGCGGGGCCCCGAGCGGCCCCGCCGAGTGGATCAAGGTGCAGGTCGCGGCGTCCCCTTGAACACGGGGTAGTCCGTCCGGTCGACGAGCGCCGCCTCCCCCTCCGTGGGGAGTTGCTCGGAGTAGTTCTGCGCCGCGTCGATGTCCGTCTCCCACACCTCTCGCGGGAGCTCGTACAGCACCTCGATGCCGTGACCATCGGGATCCGAGATGTAGACGCTGTGGGTCATGCCGTGGTTGACGCGCCGGTGGAACGGCACGCCCTTGCTGCGGAGGAACGCGAGCTGCCTGAGCCACGACTCGCGGTCGGGCCAGGCGATCGCCACGTGGTTCAGCCCCACCCGCCCGGGCATCAGGTCCCACCGCTCGGGCTCCGCGCTCTTCGCGTCGGCGGCGGGAACCTCGGCGAGGGCCAGGTCGTGATGGGTCACGTGCCCGTGCGCGTCGACGCCGCTGTAGAAGCGCATCTTCGGGCGTCGCCGCTCGGGAACGGGTTTCAGCTCGGCGACGCACCGAAAGCCGATGATCTCGGTCCAGAACCGGTGCGAGACCTCGAGGTTGCGCACGTTGAGGACCATGTGGTTGATGGAGCGCGGCGGCTCGGCGTGAGCTGGCGGTGTGGGGACGTGCGCGTCATCGTTCAGCATGGTGTCCTCCATGGGCGGTAGCTTACCCCCGATCGCATCAGGCCAGCTCCGGAATCACCCACCGCGGCGGGCGGCCGGCGGCGACACGCTGGATGTTGTCGAAGCCGTTCCTGAACCGTGCCGTCCAATTCTCCCACGTCGGCCCTGCGGAATGCGGTGTGAGCGTGACGTTCGGCAGCGCGAAGAGGGGGTGATTCGGCGCCGGTGGCTCCTCGACCATCACGTCGAGCCCCGCGCCCGCGATCTGCCCGTCCAGCAGCGCCCGGTGGAGCGCGGCCTCGTCCACGACCGGCCCGCGGCAGGTGTTGATGAGGATCGCGCTCGCCTTCATCATCGCGAACTCGCGCGCGCCGAGCAGATTCCTCGTCGTGTCGTCGAGTGGCACGTGCAGGCTCACCACGTCCGACGTGCGAAGAAGCTCGGCGAGGAGGACGAAGCGGACCCCGAGGGCGTCCTCCTGGTCCTCGGTCAGCCGCGCGATGTCGTGGTACTGGATGTCCATGTCGAACGCCGCCGCGCGCCGCGCCACCTTTTTGCCGATGTTCCCGAGGCCGACGATCCCGAGCGTCTTGCCCGCGAGCTCGTAGACGCGCGTCTCGGCGAAGTTGCCCACTCGCCACTTGCCGGCGATGACGTCGTTGTGGAGCCGGACGAGCCTTTTCAGGACGGCGAGCATGAGCATCAGCGTGTGCTCGGCCACGGCGATCGCGTTGGCGCCCCCGTTGTTGGCCACGGGTACCCCCGCCTTCCGTGCCGCCTCTACATCGACGCGATCGTACCCGGCACTCAGTAGCTGGACCAGCCGGAGCTTTGGCGCCGCGCGGAAGAACTCGCCGCCCATTTGCCTGGCGAGGCCCAGGTAGTACTCGGCATCCGCGGCCGCCTGGTAGAACTCGGCGGTGCCGACGTCGGCGACCACGAGCTCGAAGCCAGGCGGTGTCAGCGACCGCGCGATGTCGAGGATCACCTCGGGTTGGCGCGGGGCGAACAAGATCTTGGTCGCCATGCTGACCTCACTGTTGCGCCAGCGGGATCGTCGCCGTCACGCAGGACTGGTTGCCCAGGACTCGCGTGGTGTGGCCCTTGCCCGTCGTGTCCTCGACCAGCCGGGCGTCGCCGGGGCCGAAGACGTGCTTGGAGCCGTCGCCCAGGCCGATCTCGAGCTGGCCGGAGAGGATGATGACGAACTGGCGGCGTGGGGCCGGATGCCAGTCGAGGTACTGGCCGAGCGGCCACTCGCGGAACGAGATCTGCGTCGCTGCGAGGCCCTTCGTCCACTCCGGCGTCCGGCCGAGGTCGATCGGCTCGATGCGTGATTGCCCATCAGAGCCCGTGTAGAGCCGAAACGTCTTCATTGCGACCTCCTGTTCGGCGGTCTCCGCCATCCGTCGACGGACTGAATCGCCTGTGTGCTTTCACCGCCTGCGGAGGTAGTCCAGGATCTCGCGCTTGCAGGTATCGAAGTCCCCGAGGCGGTCGCGGATCGTCTCGAAGACGATCTGGTCGCTGACGCGGCTGTACTCGTGAACGAGGAGGTTTCGCAGCCCCTTCATCCGCTTCAGCGTCTGAGCCGTCGCGTCCGAGAGAACGTCGGCTCGCGCGAGCCGTACGAACAGATCGTCCTCTTCGCCCGGGATCCCGAGGCGGAGTCCCGAGACCAGCAGACCGCAGATGTCGATCAGCGCCTCGACCGCGACCTGGACGAGCCGCTCGCACGCGCGCCGCTTCTCGGTCTTGAGGTACTCGTCGAGACTCTTGGGCGCAATCGAGCGCAGCTCGCGAAGGAAGGTGTCAAGGTCGTCGAGCCGCGCGAGGATGCGCTCTCGGTCAACCACGCGCGACGGCGTCCAGGTACATGCGGTGGATATGTCGGAAGTCCTCCCACGCCTTCACGCTGCGGATCGCGACGTCGTAGAGCTGGTTCTCGTCACGGACGAAGAGGACCTTGCCCTCCCTGAGCACGCGGCTCCGGACGTAAAGGGGAAGCTGCTGGAAGATAGTAAGGTCGAGGTCGGCTTCTGCGAGGTAGTCGAGCCGCTTCTGCGTTCCGTCGGCATCGCACGTGGGTCCGCTCGTGAGGACGAGGCACACGTCGAAGTCGGAATCCAGGCCCGCCTCTCCCCGGGCGCGGCTTCCGAACAACATGACTGCGAGGACGTCGGGGTCGTCCTTGGCGCGAGTGACCACCCGAGTAACAGCCGGAGACACGCTCTCGTTCACGCGCTCATGATAGCGCGCTTCTGTCGTAGGAAGTGCTGCTGGGGCAGGAGCTAGTCGCCGAGACCGGAGGTGCCGACCCAGCCCGTCTCCGAGACGTCGAGGATGACCCCATCCGGGCCGCGGTACTTCACCTCGACGTTGCCGCCATGTCGGCGGCCCTGTCCCACCCCGAGCGCCTCGTTGATGTCGTCGCGGAGCGGAGAGCCGGCCTCTGCCAGCTTCTCGGCAATGGCCTCGAGGCTCTCGACCTGGAAGCCGATGTGGTGGATGCCACTGTAGCCCTTGCCACGCTCGACCCCGGCCACCTGGTCGTTCTTGAAGTTGAGGATCGCCAGGTTGAGGTCGCCGTCGCTCAGGTAGTAGCCCGTGGCACCCGGGCTGTCGACCCTGGCGATCTCCTTCATGCCGAACACCTCGATGTAGAACTTCGCGGTCTTCTCCACGTCCTGGGTCGAGATGGCGATGTGCTTGATCTTCGGCATGGTGTCTCCTGTCTCGATGGTGCGTGCCGGTCTCCGGTGCTTGTCTCGAAAGGTACGCCAAAGACGCTCGGAACGCCAGGATGTTGACGCTCGGCCATGATCGTGGTGTCCTGCCGCTGGGACGACCGATGCCGCGCACCGTCTACGTGCTCGCGCTCGCCAGCGCCTTCTGCTCGGCGTGCGCCACGATCTTCATCCGGCAGGGCCTCCGCGGTCGCGGCCCCTATACGGGGTTCTGGATCAACCTCGTCGTCGGGACCGTCGGCCTCTGGGCCGCTGTGCTCCTGACGGGCGGGTTCGGTCGCCTGTCGGCGACCGGGATCGCCTTCTTCGTCCTCGCCGGCCTCATCGGCACCGTGGCCGGTCGGCTCCTGAGGTTCGTCAGCATCGAGAAGGTCGGTGCCTCGACCGCCGCGGCTCTCATCAACCTGCACCCGCTCTTCGCCACCGGCGTGGCGATCCTGCTGCTCGGAGAGCGCGTCACCGCGCCGATCCTGGCGGGCACGGTGGTCATCGTGCTCGGGACGATCCTGCTTTCGCTCGGCGGGCGGCGGGGCGGGATCCGGCCGTGGCAGATCACCCTCCCGCTGTTGTCGGCCGCCTGCTTCGGTGTTGTGGCGGTGCTGAGGAAGCTGGGCCTGGCCGAAACGGGAGCCGTTCTCGGCTCGGCGATCAACGTCACCACGGCCCTGGTCGCGTTCACCGCGTTCCTGCTCGCGTCCGGCGACTGGGAAGCCATGGCGTGTCGCGGCCGAAGCCTCGTCTACTTCGTGGCGGCGGGCGCCGCGGAGAACGGCGCCGTGTTCATGAACGTCGTGGCGCTCAGCCTGGGCACCGTGAGCGTGGTGGCGCCGCTCTACGGGACGGCGCCGATCTTCGTCCTCTTCCTCTCGTTCTTTTTCTTGAGAGGCGTCGAGACGCTCAGCAGGCGGCTGGTCCTGGGCACGCTCCTGATCGTGCTCGGCGTCTACCTCATCACCGCGTTGTCCGAGCGCTGACGGTCCGCGGCCCGACGCGCTATGGCTTGTTCCAGTACGCGCGCGCAGTCGGGAAGACGGTCTGGCAGCGGGTCGCTTCGGTCGGTCCGTCCAGCGTATCGGCCGCCGCGCGCCAGACGGCGTAGTGCGGCATCGCGCGATGTGCTTCCAGCGCGGCCTGGTCCTTGTAGACCTCGTAGAAGTAGTAGACGTTCTCGTCGTGCTCGTCCTGGAGGACGTTGAAGCGCAGGCATCCCGGCTCGTCCCGTTCGGAACCGAGCGCGTCCACCTCGATGGCCTCGAGAAAGCGCTTTCGCAGCTCGGGCTTGACGCGCACCTTCACCCAAATCGCCAGCATGGTAACCTCCTCGTGTTATCCGACATGATGTCGCCGGGCCCTACTGTAACGTGGGGCAGCGCACGACGCAGAGGTCGTAGCAGGCCGTGGACAACCGTGGTACATAGGACAATCCGGTGATGAATCTCCTGCGTCCGCTGGACCGTTACGTGCTCGTCAACGGGTTGCGGCTTCACGCCCTCGACTGG
>WNGM01017940.1_pt1 | contig 19111 bp, 16 predicted proteins | sample 5400571 | NCBI WGS metagenome assembly WNGM01 (sample SAMN13153378, study PRJNA577476) | soil metagenome | isolation source: 100 cm soil or saprolite under Garry oak tree replicate 2 | place: USA:California | collected 2016-06-15 | reverse complement strand
GGACTTCCACCCGCGACTCCTGACTCGGAGACATCGTCACGCGGATGCGGCCGGGGAAGCGGTCCGCGACTTCCGCGAGGTGGGTGATTAAGATCACCTTGTCGAAGAACTCGCCCATCCGGAACAGTTTCTGGACGAACAGTTCCCGGGAGACCTCCGTGTCGAGCGAGCCCAGGTCGCCTTCGTCGATGAACAGGGTCTTCATGCGGCCGAACGCGCGCCCCGCTTGCGGCATCGAGGCGAGCTCCCTCGCGATCGCGAACCGCAGGGCCGCGTTGATCTGCGTCTTCTCGCCCCCGCTGAACTCGCCGACGTCGTGCCATCGTTGGTCCACCCCTTGCACGAGGATTCGAATCCCGTGGCCGCGCCCTTCCTCGTACGTCTCGAGCTTGATCCGAGTGAAGCGGCCGTCCGTGAGTTCGGCGAGGTTCTTCGAGGCCTCGATCTCGAGTTCGGGCAGGAGCTGGTCGATCGCATACATGACGACGCCTCGTTTGTGGAAGACCCGCGTCACCAGGACCTCGAGGATTTCGAGGCGCGACCGGATCTCCTCCCGCTCCCGCTCCGCACGGACGAGTCGGGTCGCGTCCGCTTCCAACCGCTCGATTTGGGTCCGGAGGCCGCCCGCCTGGCCCTCCGCCGTGTGGAGACTTTTCCGTTCCGCCTCGAGCGACCGTCGACGTGTCTCGAGATTGCTCCGCGCGGCCTGGTAAGAGTCCTCGTGCGCCTTGAGCCGCGCGACTTCGGTTTCCATCGCCGCGCGTTCCTTCTCGAGCTCGCGCCGCTGCTCTTCGAGTTCCGCGATGCGCGCCGTGACCTGCGACGCTTCCTTCAGGAGCACGGTGAGCTCGTCGGCCTGTTTCCGCCGCGCCATCTTCTCCTGGACCAGCCGGGCCGTCTCCGCCACGCGGGTTCGATCCCCGTCGGCGAAGGGAGCTGCATCGAGCGCGCGCAACGCCCCGACCTTTGCGTCGTCGAGGGGCGCGAGGATGCGGTGGCTCTCGTCCGTTTCCTTCCGCAGGTCCTCCTTGAGTTCCTCGACCTGCCGCATGTGTTCCGTCAGCAGAAAGGAGTCCGCGTTGATCGCACGGACTTTGGCCCGCGCGTTGTCGAGCGCCTTCTCCGCGCGCCGCTGTTCCTCCTGCAGCTCGCGGACGAGTTCCGTGCGGTCCGAGACCCAGGCGAGCTCCCGGTCGATTCTCGAGACGCGCTCCTCGAGGCGTCCTTCCGTCCGCAAGGAGTCGAACGCGGCGTCGCGGTCGACGTCCGTGGTGAGACCCGCGATCTTCCGATGGAGCACGTCGATCTTGTCTTTGATTTGGTCCCGCCGACGCTCGTGGTCGCGCTTCGCTTGGTCGAAGATTCGCGCGGCCGAGTCGGCGCTGGACTGGAGGAGCTCGTGGGCGGACATCCTCTCGCGAAGTTTCTCGAGGGCATCTCGCAGGATTTCGAGGTCGGCGACCTGCGATTCGAGGTCCTCGAGCTGAGCCTGCAGGGCCGCGGCCTGGTCGCTCGCGAGCCGCATCTCGTCCAAGCGTTTCCGAACTTGTTCCAGTTGGGCGATGCGGTCCGCCACCGCACTCGTCGCCTTCACCCAATCCGTGTGCCGGAGCTCGAGCGTCTTGAGGCTCTCCTCAGCGGCGGCTACGCCCGAGGCGAGTGCCGCGACGCGGTCCCGCAGGGTTCGGATGGCGTCCTCGGACTCCGCAAGTTGCACGCGGATCGCCGGCAACGAAGCGAGGGCCTCGGCCCGCGTCGCGATCTCCGCATCTTTCGCCTTTAGGTCCGTTTGGAGAACGGTCTGGTGCTCCTTCGCACGATCCAGCGCCCGTTCGAAGATCTCCAACCGGAAGAGCTTCTGGAAGACCGCGAGGCGATTCGCTCCGCTCTGCGACCCGAGATCTTTCATCTCTTCCTGTCGCACGAACGTCGCATTGCAGAACCCGACGTAGTCGAGTCCGATCACGTCGCGGACCGTTTGCTCTTTCTCCGGAATTGTCCCTTGGACCGCGTCTCCGTCGCGGACGACCTCGAGGTACGAATCCTTCTTCGTCGTGAAGCCGCGGGTGACCTCCCACCGTTCCTCTCCCTGATGGAAGGCGATCCGCACGTATCCTCCGGGTCGGCAGATGTCCGATGTCTTCACGATCTTGAGATCCGTCCGCGCCGTGTTGCCGAACAGGGCGAAGGTGACCGCGTCGAGGATCGACGATTTGCCGGCCCCGGTCCGTCCGGTGATGACCGTGAACTTCTCCGGGAAGCGGAGTGGAGGGTCCGTCCTCTCCAGATACCGCATGAACCCTCGCATCTCGATCTCCTCGAGCACGAAGCCGTCCGTGGTGGCGGGTGGTTCGGGATCCGAGACCGCGGCGGCCTCGATCGCGTCGCCGTCCCTCATCCGAGCGCCTCCTTCAGGACTCGCTGCGCCTCGACCTTAATCGCTTCCCGCTTCGGGTGATCGGCGAGCACCTTGTCGACGTACTCGGCCAGGAGACGTCCCGGATCGAGCGTGAACTCTTCCGCCGCGATGCGCGGGCGGCTCGAGGAGAGGAACTTGACTTCGAAGTGGAACGCGTCGCGCAGTCGGTCCGCAAGGCGTTTCTCGTCGAGTCGACTTCGTAGTTCGTCCGGGATCGTGATCTCGATGCGGACAAGATGGCCGGCGTTCTCCTGCGGCAGCGCCTCGAGCACTTTCTCCGTCACATCGTCGGCCATGCTGACGGTGACGTCGACTTTGTCCATCGGCCGCGCGGGGAGCTCGACGAACGACCAGCCGCCGTCCGGACGGATCGCGAGGAACCCCTTTGGATCGAGTCGTTCTCCCCAGTCAATCCGTTCCGGCGCGCCCGCATACACAATCTTGCGGCCGACGGCTTGGTGCATGTGGATGTGGCCGAACACGACGAGGTCGACCGCATCGGGGACCATGTCCGGCGTGAAGGTGAAGTCGTTCGGGACGACCTCCGGCGGAGTCGTGCTCGCGTACCGCACGCCCTGGAACTCGAAATGGCCGAACAGGATCCGCAGGTCCGCGTCGCGGAGTCCGTCCGCGCGCGTGTGAATCCATTCCTTCCAGAGCTCGCGGGCGATCGGATAGGCGTCCTCGCGCGACACGTCGTTGCCGAGTTGTCGGACCCGTTCAACGACTTGCTCCGGATGCAGGTACGGCAGGAGGATGAATCCGACCTTTCGTCCGTCGATTTCACGGACCTCGGCCTTGGGCTCTCGGAACACCCGGACGTGGGCATATCCGCGGTAGTCATCCAGGGAGGTCGCTCGGGCGGCGCGCCGAGGCTGGTCGTGGTTGCCCGCGAGGATCCAGACCTCGATTCCGGCGGCGCCCAGCGGCTCGATGACATCCTGGCGGACCATCTCCCGAAAGACCGGGGCGACGTGGGTCCGATCGAACAGGTCTCCGAGGATGCAGAAGAGGGACGCCTCGTGCTCGATGGCCCATTGTGCGGCCTTCGCGAAGTTGCCGTGGAGGTCGAGCGCCCGTTCGGAAATCCCCGTCTCCGGATCGATCCGAAAATCGAAGCTTAGGCCCTCGTGGACATCGCCCACGCAGACGATCTCGTGCATCCTCCCGCGTGCAAGGGGAGCCTTCTACTTATAATATCTACGAAATGGTCCGCGAAACTATCAGACGATGGCGGCGGGCCTCCTTACGGCAGCCGCGGCCCGCGTCTCGCTGGGAACGGCGCATCCGGCCGGATCAACGCCCGTTCCTGGAACCGGGACGCGCGGAACGGGACGAGCGCTTGGGGTCTCCGATTGGCGGCGATGTATTCCCCGAGCAGGCGCCCGATGGCGGGGGACAGCTTGAACCCGTGTCCGCTGAACCCGACCGCGACGAACAGCCCCTCGGGGTCCATCCGGTCCAGAATCGGGTACGAGTCGGGCGTCACGTCGTACACGCCGGCCCACCCACCGCGCGGTTGCGACCGAGCCATCGCGGGAAAGCGCCTCGCCAGTCGAGACCGGAGTTCGCGCACGGTGGCCGATGGCACCGAGTCGTCCGCGAGCTCGTGCCGCGCGAGCGACTTCTTCAGGTCCGTGTCCAGGTATCCGACGAGCGTGTCCTTGTCGCCTTCGGGTCGTGAATAGGTGTTCCCGTAGACGTCGAAGTGGATCTTCGGCGGCGGGCCGAACCCGACCGGCCGTCGGAGGACCGCCACGGTGCCCCGGATGAACCGGATCGGGAGACGGATTCCGAGACCCCGGGCAAGGGCCGGAGTCCAGTTGCCCGCCGCGAGCACGACGCGGTCCGACCCGATGGTCCCGCCCCCGCGAATCCGGACGCCGAGGACCTTCCGGCTCCGAGTCGGCACGGAGGCGACGGCCCGTCCTTCGATGATCGTCGCCCCGCGGCGCTCCGCCGCGCGCGCGAACCCGGTCGCCGTCGCAATCGGATCCGCATACCCGGCGTCGGGATCGTGGACGACCGCAGCATAGTCGGACACCTCCAGGGATGGCTCGATCGCCTTCGCTTCATCGGGCATGAGCCGGGCCGCGCGTACGCCCTCCTGTTGGAGGAGCCCGACCAACGCCTCGAACGCCGGAAGGTCGCGCTCGCGGCTCCCCGACATGAAGCCGGTCGTCCGGAAGTCGCACGAGAAGCCAGTCTCTGCGGCGAATCGCTGAAAGAAGCCGAGGCTGTCGCGCGCGAGACGCACGCCGAGTCGGGTTTCGTACTGCTGCCGCACGAGGGCGCCGCTGTGCCCCGTCGCACCGGAGGCCACGTGCCGCTTCTCCACGAGGACGACCCGGACGCCGCGACCCGCCAGGTCGAACGCCAGGCTCGCCCCCATGCAGCCGCCGCCGACGATGACGACGTCGGCATGATGCGGGAGCGCCGAGGACGCCACGCCTCCGGGAACGGGTGCGGCCTTATCGTGCTTTCCTCGGATTTTTATCCTCTTCGGAGAATAGATGACGTCTGCGTTGGACAATCCTTTATCTCGCGGGACTCCCGATGGGCGCTGCGTGCCGGACACGCGGACGAGGAGAAGGCGATCTCTGCGGCGCTCCTCGACCGCGATGCCGTGTTCGTCCTCGGCGGCCTCGGAGGCGAGCTCGGCGGATGGGGGATGAGCCTCGTCGGTCGGGTCGCGAGGATCCTCGGGGACACATCGATGGGCTTCGCGACGATCCCGTTCGGAATGGAGGGGCCCATTCGCCGCCAACTCGCCGAGTCTCAACTCCAGCTGCTCCAGAAGCGATTGGACGGCGTCGTGACCTTCGCCAACGACGGCCTGCTCCAGATCGCCCGGGAACTGCCGCTGGCGAAGGCGTTCTCGGCCCTCGGCGCAATCATTGCGAGATCGGCGGCGCATCTCAGCGGGGCCCTCGCTCGACCCGACGTCATCCCTCTCCGCCGGACGCTCGGTCGCGCACGGGACTGGCGGTTCGGGATGGGTTCCGGCCGCGACAAGCACCGCTGCTTCGTCGCCGTGGATGAGGCGTACCAGTCTCCCTGGTTTACCTCGCTGCCGGAGGAGATCAGTCACGCGATTGTCATGATGAGCGTACCGACGCCCGCGGAGGAAACCGAGATCTTGAAGGAAATCCGGATCCGATCGCCGAAGTCCGTCCTCGCGTGGGCTCAACTGCCGCAGCCGCCGGGGGAAGACCGAGCGGTCGTCGAGATTCTCGCCGGCACGTGAGCATTTGTCCTTCTTGGATACCGCAAGATTCGGGCCGTGTACCGATGGATTCATATACGATGCTCTCTTGCAGGCCGTGCTACGGAATCGCATGGAGGAGTCCGTGACCTCGATTGGGAAAGAAATCCGTCTCCGCCGCGTACTCGTGGGGGGCCGAGCCCTTATCGTCGCGATGGACCACGGGGTCTCGTCCGGGCCCGTGCCGGGGCTCGAGGACATCCGCAAGGCCGTGGCGAACGTCGCGAAAGGCGGCGCGACGAGCGTCGTGCTCCACAAGGGCGCGGTGCGCTTCGCCAAAGACTACTTCGATGAGAAGCTCTCTCTCATTCTCCACCTGAGCGCCTCGACGTCCGTGAGCGTCCGCCCCGATCGAAAGGTCCGGGTAACGGACGTGGAGGAGGCGATCGGGTACGGCGCGGACGCGATCAGCGTCCACGTGAACCTCGGCGGGGAGGACGACGATCGGATGCTCGAGGACCTCGGAGCGACGGCCGGCGCCTGCGAGCGCCTCGGGATGCCTCTTCTGGCAATGATGTACCCTCGGGGACCGAACGTCAAGAACCCCTATGACGTGGACGTCGTGAAGCACGTCGCGCGGGTCGGCGCGGAGCTCGGCGGGGATGTTGTGAAAACGCTCTACACCGGCACCCCGGAGACGTTCAAAGAGGTCGTGCAAGGGTGCCCAGTCCCCGTGGTCGTGGCGGGAGGTACCAAACTCGATTCGCCGCGCGCGGCGTTGGAAATGGTCGCGGGCGCCCTGGCCGGGGGAGCCGCCGGGGTCTCGATGGGCCGAAACATCTTCCAGTCCAAGGACCCCATCGGGACGACGCGCGCGATCGCCCGCATGATTTTCGACGGCGCCTCGATCGACGAGGTCTATCGCGGGTGAACCCCCATGGACCGCGTGGTGTGGGTGGGGGCCCTTCCCCGGAAGGAGACGGGGGACGTCCGTTCCGTCGTGTCGGCCGCGCTCGAGGCGGGCTTCGACCAGATCGTGCTCGCCCGCAATGAGCCGAGCCTCCGAAAGCTCGGCAGTTTCGCGCCGATCCTCTTGAAGGACGATCGGTTCTTCTTCGACGACGCGGAGATTGGGCGGCTCGCGACGAGTCGCGCTCCCAAAGACGAAGAGGGCGTCCGAGCCCTGCGAGGTGTGACGAAGCACGTCGTCGTGCGAACGGAAGATTGGAAAGTCATCCCGCTCGAGAATCTGATCGCGCATTTCCAGGGCAGCGGCACGCGGCTCCTCGTCGAGGTCACCGACGCGGCCGAGGCGAAGCTCGTCTTCGAGACGATGGAAGTCGGCGTCGACGGGATCCTCCTGGCGTCGTCATCCTCAAAAGAGATTCGCGCTCTCCGAGCCCTCCTTGAGTCCTTACGGCGGGATGTGCCCCTCATCCGGGCTCAGGTCACGGCCATCCGGGCGCTCGGCCTTGGCGATCGGGTCTGCGTGGACACGTGCTCGCTCTTGCGCAGCGGCGAAGGCCTTCTCGTCGGAAATTCTTCGGCAGGTCTGTTCCTCGTTCATGCGGAGACCGTTGAATCGGGGTACGTCGCGGCGAGGCCGTTTCGCGTGAATGCCGGTCCGGTTCACGCCTATGTGTACCTTCCGGGCGGCGCTACGAAATATCTGAGCGAGCTGCGTGCAGGGGACGAAGTCTTGGCGGTCGATTCGAGCGGCCGGGCCCGATCCGTCATCGTCGGCCGGCTGAAGGTCGAACGACGGCCGCTCCTCCTAGTCGAAGCGGAGGCGGAGGGCCTTCGTTTCTCGACGATCGTCCAGAACGCGGAGACGATTCGGTTCGTCACCCCGGACGGCGGCGCAGTTTCCGTCAGCGAACTCCGAGAAGGGGACCTCGTCCTGCTCCGTTTGGAGGAAGGCGGACGACACTTCGGGATGCGGATCCGCGAGACGATTGAGGAGCGCTGAAATGACACGGATCGCGGCGGTCATCACCGCATTGGACGCGGGAGAGGCAGAGCGGCAAGCGCGGACCGCCCTCTCACGAGGAGCGGACCTGGCCGAGATTCGGTTGGATCATCTCGCGAATCCGAGTGTGGGGGCCGTTCGCCGACTCGCGGCCGCTGTCGGGTCCCGATCGATTGCGACCCTGCGGTCGCGCGCCCAGGGCGGAGGGCCTGGGTCGGCGGACACGCGACGGGACTCCCTTCTGCGAGAAATGTCCGCCGCTCGATTCGCGTACCTGGATATCGAGTTGCGAGCGGATGGCGGCCGCGCAACCGATTTGACGCGCCGCGCGAAGCGCCATCGCGGCATTGTGATTGTCTCGCATCACTTCGACCGGCCTACGGATGCCGCGACGATCGAGGACACCTTGGAAGCCTGCGCTGCCGTTGGCGCCGTAGCCAAGGTGGCGGTTCCCGTCGGCGACGTCGACGCGGCAATTCAGATCGTCGATCTCCAGAGGCGATCGGGGCGGAACCATCCCACCACTCTCATCGGAACCGGGATCGAGGGCACGATCACACGGGTCTTGGCGGAAGACTCGGGTCAAGAGACTCGTTGGTCACCCGCTCGGCCATTCCCTCTCGCCCGCCATTCACGAAGCGTCGCTCGATGCGCTCAGACTCCCCGCGGTCTACCTGCCCTTCGATGTGACCGCGGAGTCCCTCGATGCGCTCCTGCTCGCCGCGGATCGCCTCCGCGTCCGCGGGTTCAACGTCACGATTCCCTACAAGGAGGCCATCGCCCCCAAACTCGACGAACTCGATGGCGACGCCGAGCGGTTGGGGGCCGTGAACACGGTCGTCGTGAGCGACGGTTGGACGAAGGGCTACAACACGGATGTCTTCGGGTTCCGGGTCTCGCTCCGCTCCTTTGGACTGCGGGTCGGAGACCGGACCGCGCTCGTGCTCGGCGCGGGCGGCGCCGCAAAGGCGGTCGTCGATGTGCTGCTCCGTGAGGGCGCGACGGTGCAGGTCGCGAACCGATCGATGGTCCACGCGGAATCGCTCGCCGAAGGGTTCAACGAGACGGTGGAAGTCCTTCCGATCGACTCGTTGCCGCGGCGGGGGCCGTGGGACCTCCTCGTCAACGCGACGCCCGTGGGGACGAAAGGATTCCCCCCGGGGCCTCCGGTCCCGGACGCCGTTGTGGCGAAAGCCGGGTTCGTCTACGACCTCGGATACAACCCGTCCGCCACGCCGCTCCTCGGCGCCGCAAAGCGACTCGGCAAGCCTGGGAGCTCCGGTCTGGAGATGCTCCTTCACCAGGCCGCCAAGTCGTTCGAGCTCTGGACTGGTCGGCCCGCTGCGGTCGACGCGATGCGGCGCGCCGCGAAGGAGGCTCTCGGATGAAAGCCCAGGCGTCCTGCTTCGGAGCGGGAACGATCGTGAACGCGATTGCCACTGGGAACGGTGCGGCGTACGGCCTCGCTCTCCGTGCCACGGCGACTGCGGAATTGCGCCCGGAGGATTTCGGGATCCGAGTCCGAGTGCCATCGACGGTCGACCCGGCGCTCGCGCAGGCCGGCGCGCGACGCGTCCTCCGGCGGAGCCGGCGCAAGGTCGGACTCGAAGTCGCTGTCGATTCCGAGATCCCGATTTCCCGAGGATTGAAAAGCAGCTCGGCTGTCGCGAACGCCGTCGTGTTGGCGAGCGCCCGTGCGCTCGGCGTCGAGCTCGAGCCGTTGCAGATCATCCGGACCGGCGTGGAGGCCGCGCTCGAGGCGGGCGTCACGATCACGGGGGCGTTCGACGACGCCTGCGCATCCTTCTTTGGCGCAATCTGCGTCACGGACAACCGAGCGCGGAAACTGCTCGCGTCGGATCGATTCCCGGAAGGCCTCCTCGCCGTGCTCCACATCCCCCAGCGGATGATCACGAAGCCGAGCCTCCAGGCCAAGGACTTCTCCGGAATCCGCCGGCAGGTGGACGAGGCCTTTCGCCTCGCCCTGAAAGGCGACTACTTCCGGGCGATCGAGGCGAACAGCGCGGCCTACGCGCCGCGGCTCGGCATCGACGAGACGCCCGCCATCCGCGCTCGTTCCGCGGGGGCGCTGTGCGCCGGGCTGACGGGAGCCGGTCCGGCGATCATCGCGCTCGTGAAGCCGGCCCACGTCGAAGCGGTCCGGACCGCGATGGACGACGGGGAGGCGGAAATTCGCGTCGTCGGGCTCAACACGACCGAAGCGCGGGAGGTGGCGGCGTGAGGTACCGCTCGCTCCCGTCGCACGTCTCCGGCACGGTCCGGGCGCCGCCGTCGAAAAGCTACACGCATCGGGCCCTCGTCCTCGGGGCGCTATCGGGGGGGACTTGCACAATCCAGCGGCCGCTGCGATCGGAGGACACCGACGCGACCCTTGCGGGCATCGCGTCGTTCGGGGCGAGTATTGAGCGAGAGGGGGACGATCTGCGCATCTCGGGTGGGCGGCTGCAGGCGCCGGGGAAGACGGTGGATGCGCGAAACTCCGGCACGACGCTTCGCCTGTTGTCGGGAGTCGCCTCCCTTCTCGACGGAACCACGACCCTTGGGAGCGCGCACGAGTTCCCTCGGCGGAAACGGGCGTCCCCCGGTCGAGGTCCGCGGGGTCCTGCGAGGGGGCATCGCGACCCTCCCGGGCGATGTCAGTTCGCAGTTCCTCTCCAGCCTCCTCCTGGCATGCCCGCTTGCGGCGAATCCGTCGGAGATCCGTGTGCTCCCGCCATTGCGTTCCGAGCCCTACGTCGGGATGACGCGCGAGGCAATGGCTCGGTTCGGCGTGGAACTGACCGCAGAGGACGGCGTCTTCCGGATCGCCGGCACCCAACAGTATGTGCCGACCGACCTCGAGGTTCCGGGCGACTTCTCTTCCGCGGCCTTTCCACTCGTCGCCGCGGCAATCGCCCGAGGCGACGTGACCGTCTCCGGTTTGGACCTCTCGAGTGCGCAAGGGGACCGGGCGATCGTCGAACTCCTCCGCTCGTTCGGGGCCTCTGTGGACGTCGAGGCGGACCGCGTCCGGGCCCGCGGCGGAGACCTCGCTGGGCAGACGGTCGACGTCGCAGAGACGCCGGACCTCTTTCCGGTCCTCGCGGTCCTTGCGAGCCAAGCGGACGGCGAGTCGCGGTTCGTGAACGGCAGTCACCTCCGGCACAAAGAGAGCGATCGGATCGCGACGACCGTATCCATGCTTCGCGCCCTCGGCGTGGCGGCGCAGGCGACGGAGGACGGGTGCGTCGTCCGGGGGCCCAACCGTTTGCGCGGAGCCTTCGTGGATGCCCAAGGGGACCACCGGATCCTGATGGCCGCGGCGGTCGCGGGTTTGGTCGCCGACGATGCGGTCGACATCTCGGATCCCTGGTGCTTCCGGGCATCGTACCCTTCGTTCCTCGACGATTTCCGGGCCCTCGGAGCCCTCCACGCGGTGGTCGGATGAACACGTTCGGAACGCGCTACCGGACGACGATTTTCGGCACGAGCCATGGGCCGTTCGTCGGGTGCACGATCGAAGGCCTGACGGCGGGGACGCGCGTCGACGCGGCGTTCGTCCAGTCCCAGCTGGATCGTCGTCGACCCGGTCAGAGCCCGCTGACCTCGCAGCGGAAAGAGGAGGACCGCGTCGAATTTTCCGGAGGCATCGCGGATGGCGTCGCGACGGGAGAGCCGATCGTCGCAATCATCCGGAACGAGGACGTCCAATCGAAGTCCTACTCGAACGTCGCCCGCATCCCGCGACCGGGGCACGGCGATTTCGCGGCCTTCATGAAGTACGGGGGAAAAAGCGACCTCCGCGGCGGCGGACAACTCTCGGGCCGCATGACCGCGCCGCTCGTCGTCTCGGGTGCGATCGCTCGTCAGCCTCTCGCACCGAAAGGGATCCGGTTCCTCGCCCACGCGGCCCAGATCGGTCGGGTCTCGGCTCGCCCGGTCACGCCCCAGGAGATCGAAGCGAACGTCGAACGGACGCCGGTCCGCTGCGCCGATCTCGACGCCGCCGATCGAATGATCGCCGAGATCGAGGCTGCGCGGAAGGACCGGGACAGTGTGGGCGGGGTCATCGAAGGGCTCGTGACGGGCCTCTCCCCCGGGGTTGGCGAGCCGTTCTTCGATTCGGTCGAGTCGAACCTCGCCCATCTCTTGTTCTCCGTGCCCGCGGTGAAAGGCGTCGAGTTTGGTGCGGGCTTCCGCGCGGCGGCGATGCGAGGGAGCGAGCACAACGATCCCTTCGATGTCGAAGCGGGGCGGGTCGTGACGGCAACGAACCACGCCGGCGGGATCCTCGGCGGGATCACGAACGGGATGCCGGTGACGTTCCGAGTCGTCGTCAAGCCGACCGCATCGATCGCGAAATCGCAGCGGTCCGTCGATCTGGAAACGATGAAGTCCACGGAGGTCGTCGTCACGGGCCGCCACGATCCGTGCATCGTGCCTCGCGCGGTGCCGGTCGTGGAGAACGCCGCGGCGATGGCGGTCTTCGATCTCATGCTCGTGGGAGGATTCGTCTGAGCGAAACCGCGGGACGGGAAGCCGTGAAGGTCCTCATCGTCGACAACTACGACTCCTTCGTGTTCAACTTGTACCAGGCGATCGGGGAGTTGGGTGCAGACCCCGTAGTGCACCGCAACGACGCAATCACGATGCGCGATGTCCGGGAGCTCAACCCGGATGCGATTGTGCTCTCGCCAGGCCCCGGCCATCCGTCGAATGTGCGGGACTTCGGGGTGTGCGAAGGGATCCTCCGAGAGCTGAGTCCGAGGACCCCGACCCTCGGCGTGTGCCTCGGGCATCAGGGAATCGCCACGGTCTATGGGGGTCGGGTCGATCACGCCTCAAGGGTCCTGCACGGGAAGGCGAGCGTCGTGCGCCACGACGGCCGTACGATTTTCCAGGGGCTTCCGAATCCGATGGTCGCAGGCCGGTATCATTCTCTCGGGATCGATCGGACCTCGCTTCCCGCGGAGCTGGAGGTGAGCGCGACCGCGGTCGATGGCGAGATCATGGCCGTGCGGCACCGCCGCCATCCGATCGAGGGGGTCCAGTTCCATCCGGAGTCCATCTTGACGCCGGAAGGGCCGCGGCTGATTCGCAACTTCCTAGAGATTGCAAGCGCGTGACCGCATACGCCTAGTGCGTGTGCGCGTGGGCGTGGTGGCCTTCTTGCTGGTCCGGAGCCTCTTCGCCCTTCGGGCTGAAGCTTTGGCCGCATCCGCACGTGGACCAGCTGTTCGGATTGCTCACGACGAACCCGCTGCCCGCGACGCTCTCGGTGTAGTCGACGCTGGAGCCTTCGAGGTACTGCAAGCTGTTCGGATCCACGACGACCTTGATCCCGCTCGCATCGACGACCTCATCGCCCTCGTGCAGTTTGTTGTCGAGGGCCATTCCGTAGCGGAAGCCCGAGCATCCGCCGCCGGCGACGTACATGCGCAGGTACGTGGTCTCGGCGGTTCCGTGCTGGCCGATCAGCTCGCGGAGCTTCTGGGTGGCGCTCTCGGACAGGGTGACGTTCAACATGGTTGACCCTTCCCCTGTACGAGTATAGGCGCGTTATTTAATCCTTTGGAAGCGGGTTCGTGCCGCGGGGAACGACCCTGGGGAACTACTCGAGGATCCTCCCCATATAGCGCCGCTCCGCTCGAAATCCCAGGGCCTCGTAGACATGGCGTGCCCGCGCGTTCGTCTCCGATACTTCGAGCTTGATCTTGCGGTGACCGCGCTTCCGCGCCCACTCGCCCGCCCACGTGACGAGCGCCCGGCGTCAAGAACCCACTCTCGCCGAGGAGGAGGTAGCCGAGGAACTCGCCGGACGGGCCTTCCGCGATCCACTTCTCGCTCCGGTCGAAATACGGCTCAATCTTCTTTCGGAAGTGGGGCTCCCAGCGGCGGCGATCGAGGCGGGCCCGCTCGTCCTCGGGGATGTCGTCCCAGACCGTCTGCAACGTCGCGCCCCAGATGATCGGGAAATCCGATGGCCGGGCCCGTCGCATGCGGAGGTCGATGGTCGCACCCGATCCGCGGCACGGCGTCGGCGGTCGATGAAGATGTCGGCCGCTCCGGGCTTCACACGACGGGAACCGATCGCCTGGTATCATTCGCCGCCCATTCTTTATATCATTCTGTCTCCTTGTTGCGCGCGTGCTCCCCTCGCGCTGCGTTCGTTGCGGCGCTACGAGCCGGGACTTCCTTTGCGGGGCGTGCCTCGATTATCTCGTGGCGTACCGTCCGTTTTGGCTAAACCCCGCCCTGTTGCCCGGGCCGTCGCTGCTGGACCTCATCGGCCCGCGGGAGGTCGCGCTCCTCGCGGCGGACCTCTCGACCGTCGAGTGGTACGCTCCGCCCCGTGACGATTCCTCCGCCGACGCGGTGCGACTCGTCCAACTCCTCGACCTCGATGCCGAGGCCCGCCCGGTCCTGAGCGTCGGGGATGCCGACGTCCTCCACGAGTTCCTGAGGCGAGCGCGCCGGGGCACGCCGGACGATCGGGACGCACGGGTCGCGCTCGCATCGGTCTACCGCTACCTCTCCGCGTGCGAGTGGATGCCGGCGCATCTCGCTGCCGATTATCGCATGCGCGCGGGACTCCTCGCCTCCCGTGAGGCAGTGCGCCGACTTCCGGTCGAGGTTCCCGAGGAGCGGACCTCGCTCGTCGAATCCGTTGGCGCGCCGGAGCCAAGATCGGCCGAATCCGACGATCTCGTCCTTCCATCGGAGCATCTCCCGGAGCCTGCCCCTCCCGACATCGAACCGGCGGAAACCGAGGAAACCCCCTTGCCCGCCCCGGATCCATTCCGACCGGAGCCGGTTCCCGAACCGGAACCTCCACTGCCCTTGCCGGAGCCACCCGAACCTCAACCACAGCCGGAGCCCGAGCCCGAACCGGAGCCGGAGGAGCGGGCGGCCGCCTCGGCCCGACAGTCCGAGCTCGAATCGATGGAACGCGCGCTCGAGCAGGAACGCTCTCGGGTCGACACCTGGGTCCGATCCCAATCCGAGGAGCTGCGGGCGAAGGAAGAGACCCTTGCGGGTCGTGAGAAGGAACTTTTCTCGAAGCAGCAAGAGGTCGAGGCCCAGACCCGCGCGGCGACGGAACGACTCGTCGCGTTCGAGAAAGATGCGGCCCGCCGCGAGGTCCTCCGTTTCCTCGGGACGGTCCCGGGAGTGGGGGATTCGGAGGCGGAGGTCATCTCGCAGGCCGCCGACGTGAAAGCGCTGACCCAGTGCAAAGGCGTCACGGAGGCACTCGCCCGTGCGATTCGATACGAGGTTGTCCCGGGAGAGGTCGAGGAGGAGCAGCGGGCATCGCAGCTCCGCGAGGAGGCCCAATCGTTCCTGGAGGAAGCCGACTACGAGGCGGCGCTCGAATGTTACGATCGCTTGCTCCGGGAGACGCCCGCCGACATGACGGTCTGGTTCGATCGGGCGGAACTCCTCGTCTTGATGGACCGACCGGAAGACGCCCTCGAGTGCTACGCGCGGGTGCTCGAGGTCGACCGCCGCGATCGACGAGCGTGGTTCGAACGGGCGAACGTCCTCTTCGGAATGGGCAGTCTCTCCGATGCCGTCGACGCATTGCGGGAGGCGCTGCGGATTGACGGCTCGAGGGCTCCGGAAATCACCGGGAAGGCCGAGCAGCTGCGGCGGGACGGCCATCCCAATGAAGCGGTCCTCCTGTTCCAAGCCGTCCTCGAAGGGGACCCGACGGAAACGCGAGCGGTGCTCGGCCTCGGGGACTCTCTCGTCGACCTCGGAGACATGGAGGCCGCGGAAGCCCTCTTCACGCGCGCGCTGGGCAAGAATCCCCAGAACGCCCCCATTGTCTTCCGCCGCGGGGAGCTCCTCGAACGGAAGGGGCGTTGGGGCGCGGCGATCCAGTACTACAACCGCGCCATTGCTCTCCGATGGAATTATCCGGATCCTTGGTTGGGGAAGGCCAGGATTCTCCTAGAGCACAATCGCGCGTCCGAGGCGCTGGAAGCTTTCGACAAGGCGACGTCCCTCGATTCCGCTCGGGCGGATGCGTGGGCGGGCAAGGCCCGCGCGCACGCGATCCTCGGCGATCAGGACGCCGCGATGGCGGCGCTGGGCCGAGCGGAGAAAGCGAATTCGGACGATGCGTCGGTGCGCTTGGCGCGCGAGGCAATCGGGACGAAAGGGGATGTCGAAGAAATCCTGCCCCCTCCGCCCTCGGATTTGCACTCTCTCGCAAAGGCGTTCGAAGAGATCGAGGAAGAGCCGGAACCCGCCGAGAAATCGCCACGGGCCTCTCCGGATATCCAGGCTTTCATCGAGTCGATCGAGCCTGAGAAGGAGGAGACCCTCGTGCTCCTCCAACTCGCGGACTTGGCCCTGGAGGGCGGCGATCCGCAGATGGCGCTGTTGCGGTACGAGCAGGCACTCGAGAAGGACGACCGGAGCGCCGACGCCTGGACGGGCAAAGGCGTTTCCTTGCAACAACTCGAACGGTACCGCGAGGCCCTCGACGCATACGATCGCGCGCTCGCCTTGAAACCAGATCACGAGCTCGCGAGGCGGTGGCGAGAGACGTGCGTCCGCCGTCTGGAGTCCGGAGCGGGAGGATGACGCTCCTTCCGGGCCGAGAGGAACGCTATCTCCCGAGCGTCGACCGCCTGGAAACCGCGATGTACGTGGCGCGTCGCGCCTTCGAGCGGGGCAACCTCGATGCGGCCCTGCAGGAGCTGGGTCTGGCCCTGCGACTGAAGCCCGAGTACGACGCGGCGTGGCTTCTCCGGGGATATGTCCTCCGCGAAGGCCGTCATCTCGACGACGCGCTGGCGGCGTTCGCGCAAGCCGTCCGGATCAACGCGGAATCCGAGGAGGCTTGGATGGGCCTCGCCTCGACCCTTCACGATCTCGGACGATCGAAGGAAGAGATCGAGGCGTACGATCGGATCCTACAGATCCATCCTCGGTCCGTCGAGGCCTGGATCGACAAGGGCGCAGCGCTCCATGAGCTGAGGGACTACGCGGGCGCGATCGCGTGTTATGACAAGGCGCTCGCGCTCCGGCCCGAACACGGTCCGGCGTGGAACAACAAGGGCGCGGCGCTCCTTCGTCTCGGAGACGACGCGGGTGCCGCCGAGTGCTTTGGTGAAGCCCTCCACCTGGATCCCGACTTCTACGACGCGATTGCAAACCGCATGCTCCTCTTTCAGAAACAAGGTCGGCATGGAGAGACCGTGTTATGGGCGGACCGCGCGCTCCGCCTCCGCGAGGCCGCGTGGGTCTGGTACGTCAAAGGGCTCGCCCATCTCGGTCTCCTCGAGTCGACCCTCGCGGCGCGGGCGTTCGAGCGGACGATGGCGCTCGATTCTTCGCTGAAGCAAGCTCGCGCTCCGCTTCAGAAGGCGATCGCGCTGCGAGAGAAAGTGGACAATTACCGCGGCGTGTACGAATGCTTCGGGACGCACCTGGCCGGCGATCCCGGGTGCGCCGAGTGCGAGATCCAGTCTCGGTGTCGCGAGGTGACGCGGTGAGCCTGCCCTCCATGGCGGAAGCGGAGCATGCGGATTGGCCCTCCCTGCAACGGATGTGCGCGACCCTCGGCCTGAATCCGAAAGGCCGGAGCGAGGTCGTGCGGATGCGGGTCCTCGATTACGTTCGACGCCGCACGCGCCCGGAGGCATGGAGGCCGGAACCGGGACACATTGCGCCGCTGCTCACCCGTCTCGGGTTCCCCGATCTTGCGGAGCGCCTCTGGGAATCCACGATCCAGCTGGACGCGCCCGCCCCTTGGGTGGGATTGGGCGAGGCGAATCTCGCGGCCGGCCGGCTCGTCGAGGCGACGAAGGCCTTCGGCCGTGCGAGTCAGATGGGCGATTACAGCGCGGAACTCCACCGGGCGGAAGGTCTCGCCGCCGCCGGCGACTTCGAAGGCGCCACTCGAGCGGCGGACCGCTATCTGGTCTCGCGCCACGGAGACCTGCGGGCCCTCGCGATGAAAGCCGGATTCCTGGCGCGTGCCGGGTTCGTCGACGAGGCAGCGAGCGTGCTGCGGACCGCCGCGGAAATGAACGCGGATGCACCGGAAGTCGGGCGTGCCCTAGCGGTTGCGCAGGGGAAAGCGGGCCACCATCCGACGGCAGCCGAGCTTTTCCGCCGAGCCATCCAGGGAGATACCCGGGACCTCGATGCGCGGATCAATCTCGGCGCGATGCTCGTACAAAGCGGACGAACGCGGGAGGGAGTCCGCGTGCTGCGCGAGGCACTCGCTCTCGATTCGGAACGGCCCGAGACGCTGACCAACCTAGGGGTCGCTCAGGCCCAATCCGGCCATGATCGATCCGCGACGCAGAGCCTGGAGCGAGCGGCCAAGGCGCTCGAGCTCCCGAGGATCCTCTTGAACTTGGGCAACACGCGGGAAGGAGCCGAACGTGGAGCGGAGGCGAATCGCGCCTACACCCAGGTTCTTCGCCAACGGCCGGAGGATTCCGAGGCCGAGGCGGGTCGACGTCGCCTCGCGACCAAAGCGAGCGTTCAGAAGCGCGCGAGCAAGTCGTCAAAGAAAACAAACCCTCCGACAAAGAGGCCACGAAAGCGTCCAGAAAAATAGACGCGCAGCCCGACCGCGTAAGACTCATTACTGCCGTGTCCTTCGCCGACCCAATGGCGGTCCGGCCGACCGAGTGGGAAAGCGTCTACACCGACGGGCCCTGGCTGCTGACGAAGAATCTCGTCCCGGGGGTCTCCGTGTACGGAGAAGGTCGTCCAATCGAAGGCGGCGTGGAGTACCGCCGATGGGATGCGAACCGGAGCAAGCTCGCCGCATATCTGAAAGTCGGAGGACGTGTGTGGCCGTTCCGCAGCGAGGCCTCGGTCCTATACCTCGGAGCCGGAAGCGGGACGACGGTGAGCCACCTCTCGGACATCTGCCGCACAGGACTCATCACCGCGGTGGAGATGTCCGCCCGTTCGTTTCGGGATCTGTTGGGCCTCGCGGAACGACGACCGAATCTCGTCCCGGTGATGGCCGATGCGTCGAAGCCCGAGACGTATGCAGGCCGCGTCGGGACCGTGGACGTGCTCTATCAGGACGTAGCCCAACGCGACCAGGCGACGATTTTTCTGAAGAACGTCGAATCGCTGCGCGTCGGTGGAATCGGCTACCTCATGGTCAAGGCAAGATCGGAAGACGTCACGGCCGCGCCTAGGCGAATCTTCGACGGCGCGAAGACAGAGCTCGCCGATGCGGGCATGAAGATCTTGGACCTGCGAGTCCTCACCCCACATCAAGCGGACCACGCCGCTCTCGCGGTTCAGAAACAATAGCACGATTCGACGAGCGGAGCGTGCGAGTTCTCGATGACGCTCGCGCGAAGTGAATCTTAAATACGTCCCCGCGGTATGCGATGCCCCCTCCGAGGAGATCGATGGCCCGCCTCCATGCACACCGCAAAGGCAAGAGCGGCTCCACGCGGCCGTTTCTGAAGGCGAATCCAGAATGGGCGGCGATGGACAAGGCCGAACTGGAGGAGACAATCCTCCGGTT
>WNGM01001450.1_pt1 | contig 19114 bp, 12 predicted proteins | sample 5400571 | NCBI WGS metagenome assembly WNGM01 (sample SAMN13153378, study PRJNA577476) | soil metagenome | isolation source: 100 cm soil or saprolite under Garry oak tree replicate 2 | place: USA:California | collected 2016-06-15 | reverse complement strand
CTCCTGCTCCTCCTAGCGCGAGCCCTTTGAGCAAAAAGGAACGGCGGCTGGGATAATCTTTCGATTGTTGCACATTTTGTTTCATGATCTTCTCCTGTTGTTGTATTGTTTGTTGAATTGTCGTTTATAATACACAGACCTGGGAGCCAGCGGAACCAACTCTCCTCTAGTCGTTGGCGGCAGTGTGCTACTGTTGTCATGCTAATTGCCTGTGTCAACGCGTTGCCTCACATTTTTAGAAGATGTGAGGCTGCCTCGAACCCGGGTATAAGTAGATTCGGCGCAGGTTACAATGGCAACTTGTACGAACATATTAGTGGTAAAGAACTATCTTCTGTTGAGGAAGAGAAATGTCAGGACATGAATATAGATCATCTACGTAGTAATGGACATAGCGCTCAAGTCGAGAGGAGAAAGCTGTAACCTCCAACGAATCTACTTCTGAAACCAGGAGCCTTCGCGATCATGCGAAGATACTCATTCAGGTGATCGACGATCACACAGAAAGCAGTTCAACCTATGGATACCCAGCTTATGCATATATTCCAACATCCCCCCAATGATCAAGAGCCGCTTGGACGGCAGCGTTCCAATAATCCAGGCAACGGCGACAACACCAATGGCACTTCTCCAGGCAAGAAAGAACCTTCCCCATTGAGGACGTTCCTTCTCATAGTTGGCATGGTAGCGCTGCTTGGAGCTGGATACCTCTTTCTATTCGGCCAGTCATCAGATATGAGTGGTCAACCAGTCGGGGAGGTTCCTTACAGTGCATTCTACCAGCAAGTGCAAGCGGGCAATGTCAAGGATGCCACGTTCCAGGGACAGGATATCACCGGTGAGTTCAAGAACGCTCTCTCCTTGACCGATGCTAATGGTAATCCCGTGCTGACGACCCAGTATCACCTGACGCAGTTACCCAACGGCGATCCGAACCTCGTCGCCCTGCTCAACCGATATCACGTTCAGTACCAGGCGAAGCCGGTGGCTGGGAATAATTCCTTGCTGAACATTTTCGTCGGCTTCCTCCCTTTGCTTTTAGTGTTTGGCCTTATCTTCTTCTTTGCTCGTCGGGCCACACAAAGCCAGCAGAACATCTTTAGCTTTGGCAAGAGCAAGGCCAAGGTCGTGCTGGCCGATCGGCCAGGCACCAGCTTTGCCGACGTGGCCGGCGTCGATGAAGCCAAATACGATCTAGTAGAGGTGGTGGAGTTTCTCAAGACCCCTGGCAAGTTCCAGCGGTTGGGGGGAAAGATCCCCCGTGGCGTGTTGCTTGTCGGGCCTCCGGGAACCGGGAAGACCCTGCTGGCACGGGCCGTGGCCGGTGAGGCGGAAGTGCCCTTCTTCTCGATGAGCGGCTCTGAGTTTGTCGAGGTGCTGGTCGGGGTCGGGGCCAGTCGCGTGCGTGACCTTTTCGACCAGGCCAAGAAAGCAGCCCCCAGCATCATCTTCATCGACGAAATCGATGCCGTCGGTCGCCAACGCGGCTCCAACATCAATAGCAACGATGAGCGCGAGCAAACCTTGAACCAGTTGCTGGTCGAGATGGATGGCTTTGATACGCACCAGGCTGTGGTCGTCATTGCGGCCACCAACCGGCCCGATGGGCTGGACAAAGCGCTCTTACGCCCAGGCCGCTTCGACCGGCGAGTGGTGGTCGAGCGTCCGGACTGGAATGGGCGCCTGGCCAAAGATGTGGACCTGATCACCATTGCGCGTGCCACGCCGGGGATGGTTGGTGCGGACCTGGCCAACCTGGTCAACGAAGCGGCGCTTCTGGCAGCCCGCCGCGATCTGAATGCGGTGAGACAACACTGCTTTGATGAGGCCCTGGACAAGATCCTCATCGGTGCAGAGCGTCCACTGGTCTTAAGTGAAGCGGATCTGAATGTGGTGGCCTACCATGAAAGCGGTCATGCCCTGACCGGTCGAGCGGCTGAGCAGGTGGCCATTGGACACATCACAACAGGGGCGGAAAATGATCTGCAGAGGGTAACGGCCATTGCCCGCCAGATGGTCGCACGCTGGGGTATGAGCGAGCGGCTTGGCACGATTTCCTTCAGTGAGCGAGAGGATCCATTCGGGGGTACAGTGCTGGCAACTGGCTCACGTGAGTATAGCGAGCAGACGGCGACCATCATCGATGAAGAAGTGAAGCGCATAGTTAACTGGGCCTATGATCGTGCTCTCAGTCTGTTGACTTCGCATCATGAGACCCTCGATGGCATCGCTCATTCCCTGCGCTTGCATGAGACGCTCGATGCCAAACAGTTGCGTGCGATTTTGGAGGACACCCATGCGGTGCATACTGGTCCCCTTTAGCCGTAACAAATAACAGTGTCGCTTTAGTAATCTCCTTCTAAGCGATTGAGGAAAGAGAACATGCCACAGAAAGATTATATCCTAAGAGTTTCTGACTCTATCTGTGCGCTTTTCTCAAGCGAGCTTGAAAGATAAGAAGAAAGCAGACATACTCATGAGCACGGTAGACAAGTTTGCAAATCAACCTATCAACGATGCCTTGATCGATGAACTAACGGACCTCCTGTATGAGGCCGCGATCAGAAGCAGTACCCCGCGTAAGGATATCAAGAGAATCGTGTGCGATTTCCTGGAAGGCTATGCAGATGCAGACAAAATACTCTGCAGTGTTTGTCAAGAAACGAAAACTGACTATATCCGGCAACAATGGCACAGGATGTGGCTGCAGGTAGTGAGGCGGATCCAGCAACACGAATCCACAAACGGGTCTATTCTCTAAAGGTCAGCGGCAGGTTACCTGTCCCCCAGACAGGGTTACCATAAAGGCCATCCAATACGCATCAAGCTAAGAATGGCTGGGGTCTCGCGTAGGGGCGAGGGTGGATGAAGGGAGGCAGGGAGGGCCAGGTTTGCACTGCATGACGCCACGTCTACGCATTACCTGTCCCCCAGACAGGGTCCTTCGCTTGTGGCTCATGCAAGGAAGTCATGGTCGCCCGTCGTAGCCCTTGTCTGGCCTGGGCATGGCAACGGCATCCCCTCCACGGGCGGCCACAAGGGCCCCAACCCTGCCCCAACTCCTCTCCCGCCCCTACGCGAGACCCGTCACCTGGCCATTCTCTCTTTTTGCATCCCCTTAGCTTGTTGCGTATTGGGTTACCATAAAGGCCCTCCCGTCCACTCCCCCGCCCCTACGGACGTTGATGGGCTTTTTGATAGGTTGATCCGTATTTGGGCCGATAAATCGGCGCCTACTGGACGATGACGGTCAGGTTCATATTCAGGTGGACACTACAGTAGAGATGGTAGGTTCCGGCGGTGTTGAATGGTCCAACGGTTAAACTTTGACCGGCAGAGCTGATCGACACGTTGTTGACGGTCGGTGCGGTAGATTCTTTAGCTGGTTTAGCGACGTTATCCACCCAGGAACCATTGCTAATAATGTGTAAGACGGCCACATCATCGATGAGGTTGACGCTGCTGCCCTTACTGATCGTGACCGACGGTTGAAGGAAGTTGACGGCGCCCATGTGAACACTGGTACCTGCGTTGCCCCCGGTGCCCGAGGTGCCACCGGAACCGCCACACGACGCTGCAGTCAGGATGGTGAACAGGCTCAGTGCTACGAAGATGGCTATGAGTTTTTTCATGGTGTTTGTTTCTCCTATTGCCTTTAGCTTATTGGTTGTGTTGATCTCTTTTCTACGGGAGCTTGTGAGGAAGCTCCTGGTGTCAGGAAGGATCACCTACCTGACTGCATTGTCAAAGTGGTAACCAGTAGCAAAATGGCTGGTTGGAGCGATTTTGCGATCTGCTACCAGGGGCTTCTCCTGAAGAACGCTACGACTCAGCGTTCTTTCACGACTAGATACGCCGGAGGTTACAACGTTTCACCCTGGTACCACTGACTGTTGAGCTTGAGCCTCACTGCCTACTCAGGCTTCCCAAAAGCGAAAGGGTGTAACCTGCTGCGAATGTAACCTAAGGAAGAGCGTTCTGATTAGACCGCTCATCAGCGAGGAGACTCTTGCTCCGAATAGTTAATACATTGAGGGAGAACATACCATGATTCTTAAACGCTCTTTAGTGATCGCTCTTAGCTTCTTCATAGCACTGTTTCTGGCAGCCTGCGGCAGCACAACGAGCGGGGGTGGCCTTTATGGCGGCGGCAGCCCTAATCCCACTCCCACGACTGGCGGCCGCCAGTCCTCCGTCGTGATTCAAACGGCATCCGCCAGCGTCAAGGGTAAGTCGGAGACGCTGCTGACCGATGCCACAGGCAAGACCCTGTACTACTTCACCGGTGACTCAGCGACGCAGGCAGCCTGCTCTAGCAGCTGTGCTCAGATGTGGCCTCCGTTGCTCTTCACAAGTTCAGGTGTACCCAGCAGTGCGACTTCCCTGGCTGGGAAACTGAGCGTACAAATGGATGCAAATGGGAGTCAGGTCGAGTATAACGGACATCCACTCTATACCTTCTCAGGGGACACTGCCCGCGGTCAGACCAATGGAGAGGGCCTTTTCGGAATGTGGTTCGTGGCCACACCCAATCTGGCTGTACAAGGTGGCGGATCGACGAGTGGGGGTTACGGGTATTAGAACTCCTCCGCGTGTGCTGGCTTCCTGGGTTCGTTGCTAGCGATGCCGAAGATCTGTTCAACGGTCGCCCGTGTCAGCCAAGATGGTGCTCAATGGCATAGCGGGTGGCCGCACTGCGTGAGGTAACGCCCAGCTTGCTGTAGATGGAGCTGATATGGGCATGGACAGTGCGGGGACTGAGCACCAGCTTTTCAGCGATCTGGAGGTCGGTCAAGCCCCCAGCCAGCAGGCGTAGCACCTCCACCTCGCGTGCCGTCAGTCCGGCCGGATAGGTGGGCGATGGAGTCAGGGTGGTGGACTGGGTCGGAGCTGGCTTTTGCCCCTGTGCAGCGAGTGCCTGCCCCGGGGTCATGGCTCGTCCCTGGGACCAGGCGGCAGCGAAGGCTCGCTCTCCCAGGTGCACACGCGCAGCCGAGAGCGTGCGCTCATAGTCAGCGAGTTCGACGGGCGGGATAGGGACGCCAATCGCGTCCCTGAGAGTGTCTGCTGCTCCCCAGAGCTGTGCCGCCCATGCTAACTGTCGCTGGGCTGCAACGACTTCCCCCAATCCCACCAGGCCCATGGCAATCACCCACTTCTCACCCAACTCTCCAGAGATTGTCAGGCTCTCCTCATAGAGCATTCGTGCTGCTGGGTAGTCGCTTTGTGCAGCAACGACCTTCCCTAAAGCAGCAAGCGACTCGGCCGTGCCATGCCGGTGCCCCATCTGCTTGTAGAGCGCGACACTCTCCTCCAACTCTGAGTGTGCTATGGCAAGGTCACCCTGACCAAGAGCCAACTGCCCAAAGAGATATCTCGCTGCCGCAATCCCTTCCTTGAAGCCTAACTCCCTGGAGAGCGCCAGGCATTCCTCGAGCAGGGAGCGCACTCTCGCCTGATCGCCCTGGGAAAGAAAGAGCGCCTGCGCCAATTGCGAGAGTAAGTGAGCGATCCCCTTCTTGTGGTCTATCTCCCTGAAGAGGGCCTGGCCCTCTTCGTACAAGGCGCACGCCCTGGCGTACTCACCCTGGCTGCTGGCCAACAATCCCAGGGAGAAGAGCGAGTAGGCAGCAAACTCCTTGTCGTCCACCTCTCTGAAGAGCGCCACAGCCTCCTCGAGCAGGGAATGTGCTCTTGCTGTGTCGCCTCTCACCCAGGCGACGTTCCCCAGCGTAGAGAGGGAGAGCGCGATACCTCGTTGGTCTTCGAGTTCCCGGAACAAGGCCAGGCTCTCCTCAGACTGTGCCTCTGCCCGCTCATTGTCGCTCTGAACGAAGGCCAGTTGTGCAGCAGCGTAGAGCGCCTTTGCATCAATAGATGAAGCCTCGCTACCCTCACTTGCCGCCAGCGCCCGCTGCAGGAAAGTTCGCCCTTCACTCCAGTGACCAAGTGTCCACCAGAACTTCCACAGTGCCCCACCGAACCGCAAGGCTATCTCCTGGCGCTGCCCGGCCTCCTCATCTCCTGCTTGTTCTAGCGACCACGAGAGCGCCGCTCGCAGGTTGTCATGTTCCCGCTCTAAGCGGTCCAACCACGCACCTTGCTGTGGCCCCCCCAGTTCTAGCTCCGCTTGCTCGGCCAATGCCAGGTAGTACGCAGCATGAGCTCTCCGGGTGCTCTCCATCTCCCCACTAGCGGCGAGGGCCTCTAGCGCATACTCGCGGATGGTCGCCAGCATCAGCAGGCGCGGCTCCTGTCCTTCTTGCTCTACCTGGCGCAACAAGCTCTTGTCCATGAGTGAGGCCACTCCGTCCAGCACGTCTGCTGGCTTCTCGCCGAGCGCTGTAGAGAGACCCTCCACCGCTTCCAATGTGCAGTTGCCGACAAAGACGGAGAGCCGCCGGAAGAGCCACTGCTCCCTTGCATCGAGCAGATCATAGCTCCACGCCAACGTGTTGCGCAGGGTTTGCTGCCGTACGGGGGCATCGCGTGCTCCACTCGTCAGTACCTGCAAGCGATATTCCAGGCGTGTCAGGAGTGCCTGTGGGGGGAGGAGTTTGATGCGTGCGGCTGCCAGTTCTATGGCGAGAGGCAGCCCATCCAGGCGCACACAGATCTCAGCGATGACACGGGTGTTGGCGGGAGTCAGCTGGAAGTTGGGCCTGGCAGTCTGCGCACATTGCAGGAAGAGGGCCACTGCCGCATACTGAGAGAGGGCTTCACGCTCTGGAAGGTGGATGAGGTCGGGCAGCGCCAGTGGTGGGACGGAAAACTCGTGTTCACCATGGAGGTGCAGTACAGCACGACTGGTCACCAGGATCTTAAGCTGAGGACAGCCGGACAGCAGGTCCGCAAGCCCTGGTGCCGCTGCCAGCACCTGCTCGAAGTTGTCAAGTAGCAGCAGCAGGCGCTTGTCTCGCAAATGGGCTTGCAGAAGATCCAATAATGGTTGCTCTCCGGCTTCCTGGATTCCAAGTGTTTGGGCGATGGTAGCAATGACCAGGTCAGGATCGCTAATGGGAGCCAGCGGGACGAAGCAGACGCCGTCAGGAAAGTCACCGAGCAGGTGAGTCGCCACCTCGAGCCCCAGGCGCGTTTTACCGACACCGCCTATACCTGTGAGGGTGACGAGGCGCACCTCTGCCCGTCGCAGGAGCGTACACAGTGCTTGTATCTCGTGTTCGCGTCCGATCAGCGGTGAGAGCTGTGCAGGCAGGTTAGGGAGCCGAACGTTCAATACTCGCACCTCCTCCGCACTTACTATACTCTACTGAGAGCAGAATTTCAACTTTGCGATTTGCTTGAAACCCTTTCCCACCCTCTCTTCCGTCTCATTTCATTCGAGGGGATACCACTACTTTGGTTTGGCTGGATTGATCACGTTGAGGGTGCTGGCAAAGAGCTGATTATTGCCCTCTACGCAACAATTGCAGTGTTTGGAGGGCTTGAGTAACGTGTTTTTCCGAGGTGAATTGTGAGAAAAAGATGTGATGGACAATGCCCTGTCCATCGATGATGTACGTCACGCGCCCAGGTAGCCCGAAAGCCGTAGGTACACCGTAGCGCTTTCTGATCACTCCATCCACGTCGCTCAATAGAATGAAAGGGAGCTGGTGCTCTCTGGCGAACTGCTGGTGCGATTCGACTGAGTCCGAGCTGATCCCGATGACTTCCGCTTCAAGAGCCTTGAAGGCCTCGTAGCTGTCCCGAAAGGCGCATGCCTCTTCAGTACAGACAGCGGTGTGATCCCTTGGATAGAAAAACAGCACAATATGCTTCTTGCCGAGAAAATCCCCGAGACTTACAGGTATGCCCCATTGGTTGGGGAGCGTAAAGTCCGGGGCCAGGTTGCCCACCTGCACTTTGTCTTTCGTTGGTTGTGCGTGGTCGTCGTGCTTGCTCATAGGTTTATCCTCTTGTTTTCAGCTTGTTATGATGTAACCAGAGAAGATCTCTTGCTACTGGCCTCAACAGAAGATATACCTCATTGGCAGCAAGAGCACATCGACAGAACTGTGTAATTTCTTCCCCCCATGGCTCCAGAAGCCTCCGAATTACCTAGCTTTCCTCCCCACGCTTCCCAAAAGCAAAAGGCCTCCAATGGCAACATCTCTCTATTCAGAATGCTGCCCCTGTCCCCAAGAGAGGAGGCCGGTGCTGCCGCATCTAGCCTCGCTCAGGCAGCCTGCAAGGAGGGCTAGAGCACCGGTCAAGTAATCAGGCTGCTTGGGAGTGCTCGATCTGCTATCCATTGTTCGTTTTGCATTGAGCACACTCCTTGGGTAGAGCACGGTTCTCCTTTCCGCTTGAAGTCTACCGCTTGTCTGTTTATCGCTGCTTGTTTGCTCGATTACGATGGGAGGAAATTTCCGCGGCCATGACGATCGAAAACCATACAGATCGTCTCACCGGACGTCCTTTGTGCACCCTGTAGGCTCATGAGGCCTCCCATGACTCATCAGTCTGCAGCACCACGCGCCTGGGTGCCCCGCTCGGCTCTGCCTGGTCTTGCGGGACCTGGTTGGCGAGACGGTGGGCTTGCTGCACAACCTGCTGGATCGGTGGCCCAGCCAGAAAGCGCGAACGCAGTGCCTCATCCTTGATGCCCTCGGCTAGCCCCCCGATGATGGTCGCTGCCTCACCAAATGCCGTGCGCGCTTGCACAGGATCGCCGGCTGCCTCATACAAGCTTCCCAACGCCGCCTGGATCTGCCAGCGTTCGCCCGGCAAGCCCAGGTCTGCGGCCAGCCATGCTGCCTCGCGCAAGTGGCCGATGGCCTGCTCGCTCTCTCCATCCCACGCTGAAAGCAACGCCTCCGAGCGTAGGTAGGGCAGGCGGAAGCGCCGATTGGACCCTAGACGTTCCCCCAGTCGCTGCACTTCTACTCGCGCTTGCCTCTCATCCCCACCTCGCAGTAGGGCTTCCGTTTCATAATGAAAGGAGAAATCCAGCGGGATCATAGCCCGATCAATGCTCTCGCGGAGGGCCATGGCCTGCACGGCATAGGTGTGGGCCTGTTCCCACTCTCCTGTCAGGGCACAGTTCATGCACAGCTGCGACAGGGTGACCACCCGCAATCGTGCGAGGTCTAACGTCTCAGCCACAGCTTCTGCCTCTTCGAGCGTGCTGCGCGCCTCTTCCCACTGCTGCACGGCGTGATACGTCATGCCCAGGGCAGTAAGAAGGCGCTGGAAGCTTAACATTGGAGGCAGGGTCCGCGCCAACGCCATGGCGGCTTGCATGAGCTCGAGCGCCTCTTCAAAGGCTCCCGCGTCCAGCAATCCATATGTGAGGTAGGCCGTACTGAGGACTTGTGCCCAACCGTTCTTGCTCTCTGTAGAGAGCGCGAGCGCCCTGCGGCCACTGTGTATGCTGCCCAGCACCTGCCCAGCATACACTTGCGTCAGAGCCAAAAGTCCCCAGCACCAGGCTTCTGACGTACGATGCGTCAAGGCTTGGGTGAGCGGAGCGCCACTTACAAAGTGTGGAAGTGAAAGCTCCCCCGAAAAGGTCGGCTCGGTGCGAATTGTTGCATACAGCGCCAGGGACGTTTCTACATAGTGCGTAGTCCCCTCAACGTCTCCTCTATAGAGAGAGATCACTCCAAGTATGTAGAGACATCTGGCCTCCAGTTCCTGGTCGTGTCGTGCTCGTGCCAGGGAGAGCGCAAGTTCTCCATGCCGTAAGGAGCTCGTGAGATCCTCCCACATGATGCCGGTGATCTGGGCCAGGTTCCACGCCGTTTCCGCCAGCGCCTTCTGATCGTGACTCCCCTCGGCTATGTGCCAGGCTTCGTCCAGCAGCGCTCGCACCGTTGGCTTGCCGTTGGACTGTTGGATCGCCAGGATCGCCAGACGGTTGAGGGTCATGCTGGCCAGCGCGGCCAGCTGGTGCTGCTTGGCATAGGCGAGCAGCTCTTCATAGGCCTCCTGGGCCTGCTCCCAGTCGTTCTGGAAGACATAGGCCTGCCCCAGATGGACATAGAGACGTTCGACCTCCGAGGCCGCAAGCCTGCTCTGTCTCCCTTGGCGCTCCTGGAGCCAGGCGCGCGCCTGTTCGTAGTACCCGATGGCGTCTGCGACGGCGAAGACGGCCACCGCCTCCATCCCGGCCTGTACGCTGTAGCCATAGGCGGCCTCGGTCTCTCCTGAAGCCCTCGCATGGTACGCCAGTTCGGCGGCGGCTGTTCCCTCTGTCTGCAAGCACACCAAAGCGCGTTGGTGCAAGACCTGCCGCCGCGCTGCGCCAAGCTCGGTGTAGACCACCTCGCGCATCAGGTCATGGGCGAAGCCATAGCTGCCCAGGTTGCCCACCCCTGGTCCTCCTGCTTCCTCCTCGCGCAGCATGCCACTGCCGATGGCCTCCTCCAAGGCCTCGACGCCTGTCTGCACCTCGACCTCGGCTACCTGCCACAGCAGCTTCGCGCTCGCCTGGGTCCCCAGCACGGCGCTGGCCCTCACCAACTGGCGCGCTAGCTGGGTGAGCTTGGCCAGGCGCCCCTGGATCAGCTCGCGCACCGAGGGCGGGACCAGCTTGCGCCGGGGCTGGTCCTGGCTGAGGGCCGCGGCCAGGTCCTGGGTCGGCTCCAGCTTCCAGCTGCCATCGGCACCCAGCTTTGGCAGCAGCCACTGCCGTTCCCGCCACAGCTTGAGCGTCTCCAACAGGTACAACGGCTGCCCCCCCGTCTGCGCAAACAGGACATGGCCCAGCCTGACCAGCGGCCTCTCCTGTTCCGGCCAGGGGTGGGCCTCTGGCCCGGCGCTCGAGGGGCGAACAGGGCTATGCTCACGCGGCTCCCCTCCACTGCTTGTGCTCTCCTCCTGCTCCCCGATGAGGGCCTCAAGCAGCTGGAAGGTCTGCGCCTGGCTCAGCATCTGCAAGGCCACCTGACTGATCGGCAGGTCACGGCCCAGATCGGCCAGCTGCGACCTGGGCTCCAGTCCTTCACGGCGCAGCGTGCAAAGCAGCAGCACCGGGCTGCCATGCCCTTTCCAGTGTCGGCCCAGGTAGCGCAGCAGGTCGAGGGAGGCCCCATCAACCCAGTGTAGATCATCCAGCAGCAGCACCAGCGGCGCAGGCTTGGCCAGGGCGTCCACCAGACGCGCCACCGCTTCAAACAGCCGCATCTTGGCGCTCAGCTCATCCTGGGTGGGGGCGGGCAGATCGGGGTAGCGTCCCCGCAGCTCCGGCAGCAGGCGCGCCAGTTCGGTCAGCCACACGTCGTCGAGCAGGTCCTCCGGCGCGTTTTCCGCCTCCAGCCGCGGCCGCAGGGCTTCGACCAGCGGCTGATAGGGCAGTCGTCCCCCCATCTCGAAGGCTTGCCCGCTGAGCACCTCAGCTCCCTGGGCCCGGGCCCAGGCCACAAACTCGCTGGCCAGCCGCGTTTTGCCGATACCCGCCTCCCCCACCAGCAGCACGGCCTGCGGCTGGCCCCGCTGCGCCTGCTGAAAGCTCGCGACGAGCTGGCTGAAGGCGGCGGCCCGTCCCACCAGCGGCGCGGTCAGCTCGCTAGGTGGCCTGCTCTCCACGGCCGCGCGACGGGCAGGGGTGCTCCCTCGGCTGGCCGCCGCGCTGGCGCGAATCTGGTCCGCCAGGGCCACGGTCTCCGCCGAGGGCTGGACGCGCAACTCCTCGGCCAGGTGCGCCCGGAGGGTGGCGTAGACCTGCAAGGCGGCGCTCGCATCGCCCAGTGCCAGGTTCATCCGCATCAGGCGGCGGGAGGCCTCCTCCGAGAGCGGGTCGAGGGCCAGCCAGCGCGTGAGCGTGGCGCGTGCCGGCTCCAGCTCCCCGCCGCTCTCCTGCCAGGAGGAGAGCCGATCCAGCAGCAGTGGCGAGCGCCTGCTGCACCTGAGTGACCAGGGCAGCACGGGGCTCCTGGGAGGGAAACGTGGAGAGCCGCTGGGCCTGGTGATAGGCCTGCTGCACGACGTCGAGGTCCAGTTCAAAGGGGGCATGCGGGTCCAGGCCGAGGAGATCCTGCTGACTGAGCAGATGGCTGTGCGGGGAAGCAGAGGCGTCAGGGGTGGCGAGCAGGCTGCGCAGCAGCGTCAGGGCGTTGCGCAAGGCGGTGCGCGCAGCATGGGGCTCACTGTCAGGCCACAGCAAGGCCGCGAGTTTGCTGCGAGGGTGCATACCCCCTTCGACCGCCAGGTAGAGCAGCAAGGCCTGCGCCTTGCGCAAGGCAAACGTGAGGCGGCTGCCGTCATGATACACTTCGGGCGGGCCGAGCACGTTGAGGCGTAACACACTCATGGTATGTCCTCTTCCTAATAGGACAACGGACGTGACGAACAGTTAGTCAAACGCGGAGCAGCATCTGCTGAGCTGCGTTGCTGTCTTGCTGCCGAGTGAGCCAGCTTTCTGAGAACCAAGAGAAAGTGCCCTTGTTCACTGCGTCCTGACCCCTCTCTCTGAAGGTAGAGTACCATGCAGGATCGTGCAAGGTCAACAAACAAGCAGTGCTTTACGAAAGATCTTCAATGGCAGAAAGGTGGCTTCAGAAGGAAGCACTTCATGGCGCTGCTCATGGCGCTTTCATGGCGCTTCCTCCTTAGACTAGGACGAGAGAGGGCGAGGTGCATCAGTTGGGGAGTGGCCCCAAACCCTACCGACTGTCCTCACCCTCCAACAAGAGGTATACCTTTGTAACCTTGTGAAAAGTGTTCTGATCAGAACGCTCTTTAGAGAGCAGACTCTTGCTCCAAATAGCAGATACATGGACGGAGAACATCCAATGATTCTTAAACGCTCTTTCGTGATCACGCTTGGCCTCTTTCTAGCCATGTTTATCGCCGCCTGCGGCACCACTACCGGGGGTGGCCCTTATGGCAGTGGCGGGAGCAATCCACCTGCAACCGCCACTCCAGCGACTGGCGGCAGCGGTTCCTCCGCCGTGATCCAAACGGCAACCGTCACCGTCAAAGGTCAGTCGGAGACGGTGCTGACCAATGCACAAGGGATGACCCTGTACTACTTCACCCCTGATTCAGCAACGCAGTCAGCCTGCTCTGGCGCCTGTGCTCAGACGTGGCCTCCGCTGGTCTTCACCGGTTCAGGTGGACCCACCAGCTCGACTACCCTCGCCGGGAAACTGAGCGTCCAAATGGATGCAAACGGGAGGCAGGTGGAGTATAACGGTCATCCGCTCTACACCTTCTCAGGCGACACTGCTCCTGGTCAGACCAATGGTGAAGGTCTTCTCGGCAAGTGGTTCGTGTCCACACCCAGTTTGTCTGTGCAAGGCGGCGGATCGACGAGTGGTGGGTACGGTAACGGGTATTAACACTCCTTCCTGCGAAGGACTGGGAATGCGTGGAGCTCCATGGGCTCTCTGGGGGAAGCCGCAGCTTGATTTCTTGACCGGCGCTCTAGATACTTCTGTCTAGGGGGTTCCCAGAGTAAGGTGGGGAAGGAATTAGACGAATCTGTCGATGCGCTCCCGCGGCTCATGAGGTATATCTTCTGTTGAGGCCAGTAGCGAGCAGCCTTCTTGAGCGAAAGCTTTGAGGACTCTCGCTCGTTCGCTGAAACCCTTACCTTAAAGGAAAGCAGCATAGTACCTCAAGCCAGGAGACCCAGAGCGCCATCTCCCTGACATTCCAAACGATACAGGCGCAACACCATACACAATAGAGAGCCTGCTACAGTACAGTGCAGACAATGGGCAGGCTTCCTACAGGAGACAAAAGATAACTATGATCACTCAACCTGATTCTCACCTCGAGGCGCGACTCGCTCCACCAGAGGTTCAGCAAAGACCTCCTATACAGCTTCCAGGACGCCCTGCGCCACAGGAGAGCAGGGCCACTGGCACCCGAACTCCCAACATTGCGCTGGCCGGCTTCCAGCTCCTGCTCGGCTACGAGTGGCTGCTGGCCGGTGGAGATAAGATCCTGCTCGGTTCCTTCCCTGCACAGCTGGGTGGGCTGCTTAACACGTTAGTCAATGGTGGCCACCTGGTCGGCTTCTTCGCCGCCATCTTGCAGGTACTTGTGGCACCCAATGCCGTGCTCTTCGGCTACCTCATTGAGTCGGGCGAGACCCTCGCCGGTCTGGGGCTGCTGAGCGCCGGCCTGGTGGCGCTGCTTCTTCCGCTGGCAGGGCGCTACCTCAGGGGCACGAGCGCGAGGCTGTTCATGTACGGCGCCCGGCTCCTGGAGAGATTGGCGCCACTTGCCGCTCTTGGCGCGGGGCTGCTCGGTGTCAGCTACTTCTTCCTGGATGGGCTCCCCAGGCCGTGGTTCGTCCCTACCATTGCCTTCGGCGGTTCGATTGACACGGGGCTGTTCCTGGCTGCCGCCAGTGTGGTTCTGGTGGTGAGCCAGTTCGTGCAGCGGCGCCAAAGTCGGTAACGCCTGCTGGGAAGGGCCGGTCACTGCCAGGGGATCAGGACTGAGCTTCCTGGTCGCCTGTGCCGCGGGAACATTCGCGAAACGACAGCGCTTCCACCAGCCAGGTAATTGTGTCTAGAAGTTACCTCGTGCGGGGAGATGATGAGCATGACACGTAGATCTGTGGTACCTCGGCCTCCAGCGGGAGATGCGGCGCCGCGAATGGATGTCGCCCAACCGGACAAAGAGCCCCTCACGGGTGGTGGGTTCACGGCCTTGCAGGAGAGTGCGACGCAGGAGATACTGGCGGTGACGTACTGGTTCGATCCTGCCCTGCATCCGGGGCCTTATCCTGTCACGGTCAGGTTTTCCGGGCGTCGCGTCGATGTGAAGGGACCACTCTCGCCTGGCGACCGCTTCGTCCACGACGAGACGATCCAGAAAGTTGTCCCCGGGAGTGGCCCGATCTCACTCACGGCCCGTGTCCACGGCATCAATGCGGGCTCGTGGGCTGTGACAGCTCGCATGCTTGGGCCCGCTCACCCGGCACGTGGATCGAGGAAGCCAGACAACGTGACCCCTGTGGCTGGGCGCGGCGGTCCAGCCGCCCGGTTTTGGCGCAGTTGGGCACCGTCAGTGGGGTCGGCCGAACCTGTGAGAACCTGCCTGGCCCCCTTCGCCCGCGTGCCGGGGATCCTTCCCGGCATCTGGGGAGCGATGGTGACGCTCGGCATGATTGTCGCGCTGGCGCTCCAGGGTCTGGTGATTTCCGCTGACCATCTTGCGCTCGGCCCGGTGTGGACGGTATCACTGGTTGCAATCGTGGTCGGCATCGTCGGTGCAAAGGTGTGGTTCATCGTCCTGCACCGCCGCGAGCACCGCTTAGAAGGATGGTGCATCCAGGGGTTCATCGCCAGCGCCCCCCTGGCGGCTGCGATCCTGCTCGCGGTGCTTCACGTGCCGGCCGGAGTCTTTCTCGACGTGACGGCTCCGGGTCTGCTGATCGGAATGGCTGTGGGCAGGGTGGGATGCTTCTTTGCCGGCTGCTGCGGAGGGCCGCTTACTGCGTCCCACTGGGGAGTGTGGTCCTCCGATCAACGCGTGGGGGGCCGCCGTATCCCCACACAACTGCTGGAGTCGGTGCTCGCCTTAAGCCTGGGACTGGGGGTGCTGGTTGCCGTCCTGGGTCACGGGCCGGCGGGCGGCGCCTTCTTCGTGGCGTCGCTGGCGGCCTACATCCTGGGGCGACAAGGCCTTCTGCGTCTGCGCGCCGAAGCGCGCCAGACGAGGCTGGGCGGGCTGGCAACTTCAGCAATGGCAGTGCTTGTGCTCATCGCAGACGTCATATTGCTCGCCCGGTAACTGTCGAGGATGTCGTGGCACACCCGTCTCATGTGAAGTGGTGCTCAATGGCATAGCGAGTGGCTGCACTGCGTGAGGTAATGCTGAGCTTGCTGTAGATGGAGCTGATATGGGCATGAACGGTATGGGGGCTGAGTACCAGCTTTTCGGCGATCTGGAGGTCGGTCAGGCCGCCTGCCAGCAGGCGCAGCACCTCCACCTCTCGTGCCGTCAGTCCAGCCGGATAGGTTGTCGATGGAGTCATGGTAGTGGACGGGGGTGGGGCTGGCTTTTGTCCCCTGGCAGCCAGTGCCTGCTCCGGCGTCATAGCTCGTCCCTGGGCCGACGCGGCGGCGAAGGCATGCTCTCCCAGGTGCACACGCGCGGCCGAGAGCGTGCGCTCATAGTCAGCCCGCTCGAACAGCGGGATGGGTACATCGAAAGCGTCACGTAAGGCTTCTGCTGCTCCCCACAGCTGTGCTGCCCACATGAGTTGTCGCTGTGCCGCGACAACTTTCCCCAATTCCACCAGGAACACGGTGGCCACCCATTTTTCGCCCAACTCACACGAGATCGCCAGGCTCTGCTCGTAGAGAGTTTGCGCTGCTGCATAATCACCCTCGCTCGCAAACACCTTCCCTAAAAGGGCAAGCGCATTGGCAGTACCATGCCGGTGTCCCATTTCTCTGTAGAGCACTACACTCTTTTCGGCTAGTGAGCGTGCCGTAATCAGGTCTCCCTGGGTGAGTGCGAGTTGCCCAGAAATGCAGTAGTACGCCGCAACACCCTCCTTGAAGCCCACTTCCCGGGAGAGCTCGAGACATTCCTCGAGCAGCGGACTCACTCTTGCCTGATCTGACTGGGAAACCAGAAGCACCTGTGCCAATTGGGAGAGTGAGTGGGCGATGCCAAGCTTGTTCCTCAATGCCCGGTGAATCGCCAGGCTCTCCTCATACAGGGCACATGCCCTGGTGTACTCACCCTGGCTGCTGGACAGCAGCCCTAAAATAAAAAGTGAATACGCGGAGCGTTCCGCATCGTCTACCTGCCTGGAGATTGCCAGGGCTTCCTCTGTCAATGTGCGGGCTGCAACCATATTGCCCTTCGTCCAGGACACGCTCCCCAACAACGAGAGCGAAAACGCTATGCCTGGTTGGTCTTCAAGTTCCCGGTACAGCGCCAGGCTTTCCTTACACAGTGGCTCTGCGCGCTCATAGTCGCTCTGGATGATAGCCAGGTGCCCCGCAACGATGAGCGCCTTTGCCCGCACGGATGCCTCGATCCGGGTACCTGCAAGGGACGCTCTCCCATCCTCCGGATGCGCGGCCCCTACAGCCAGTGCCCGCTCCAGGAAGTTCCGCCCTTCACTGAGGTAGCCATGTACTACCCAGAATCTTCGCAGCGCTCCCCCCAATCTCAGGGCCGTCTCCCTGCTGCGCTCGCTCTCTGTGGCCTCTTCATTCCCAGCTTGCTCTAAAGACCACTGCAACGCCGCTCGCAGGTTGTCATGCTCCTGCTCTAAGCGGTCCAACCAGATACCTTGCTGGGAGCCTCCGATCTCCACCTCCACATCGTCCGCCAGTGACAGGTAGTATTGAGCATGGGCCCGCGCGGTGCTTTCCATTTCCCCACTGGAAACCAGAGCCTCCAACCCATATTCGCGGATTGTCTCTAGCATCAGCAGGCGCGACTCCTCCTCATGCTCCATTTGCCGCAGCAAGCTCTTGTCGATGAGTGAGGCCACCCCGTCAAGCACGTCTGCCGGCATTTCACCCAGTGCCGTATAGAGACCCTCCACGTCGGCTAATGTGCAGCCGCCGGCAAAGATGGAGAGCCGCCGGAAGAGACGTTGCTCCCCGGCATCGAGCAGATCATAGCTCCACGCAAGCGTGTTGCGCAGAGTTTGTTGCCGTGCAGGGACATCCTGTGCCCCCATCGTCAAGACCTGCAAGCGGTGTTCCAGGCGGGTCAGGAGCCTTTGTGGAGGAAGCAGTTTGATGCGGGCTGCTGCCAGTTCGATGGCGAGAGGCAAGCCATCCAGGCGCACACAGATCTCGGCAATGGCACGGGCGTTAGCGCCAGTCAACTGGAGGTCGGGTTTGGCAGCCTGCGCAGACTGCAAGAAGAGGGCCACTGCCGCATACTGTGAAAGGGCTTCGCTCTCTGGAAGATGAGTGAGGTCGGGCAGCGCCAGTGGTGGGACGGGAAACTCGTGTTCACCACGGATGTGTAGTACGGCACGACTGGTCACCAGGATCTTGAGCTGAGGGCAGCCGGCTAGCAGGTCAGAAAGCTCCGGTGCCGCCGCTAACACCTGCTCGAAGTTGTCGAGTAACAGCAGCAGGTGCTTGTCTCGTAAATGAGCTTGCAGGAGATCCTTAAATGGTCGCTCTCCAGCTTGTTTGATCCCGAGCGTTTGGGCGATAGTGGGGACAACCAGGTCAGGATCGCTAATGGGAGCCAGCGGGACGAAGCAGACACTGCCGGCAAAGTCATCGAGCAGGTCAGTCGCTACCTGCAAGCCCAGGCGGGTTTTGCCGACGCCGCCGGTACCCGTCAGGGTCACAAGGCGCACCTCTGGTTGCCCCAGAAGGGCACATGCTGCCTGTATCTCTTGTTCGCGTCCAATCAGTGGGGTGAGTTGTGCAGGTAGGTTGTGGTGCCTGGAAAAGTTCCCCTGTCCTGGAAGCTGGTTGAGGTGATAGTTGTCAGACTGCTGTCTATCATGCTCTCCCTGGTCAGCCATGCTTGTACCTCCTTGCAAGGGCAGACTGACAAGTGTCGCCTCATTTACTATACCCCACTGGGGGCAGAATTTCAACTCTGCAAATGCTTGACCCAGGGTGATTGAAAAGAGCGAAATTAAAGAAGAAGCAGCAAGACGGGCGAATGCGCCGCATTCGCCCGTCTTGCTGCTTCTTCTACCAGTTATACTGTGACAGCTCGTTCAAGATCAGCAGCGCGTTTGAGCGCACGAAACTGCAATACTTTGACGTGTGTCACTGTCAATCCCATCCTTACAGCAGTGGCTTTTATCGAAAGGTTGAGCAGAAACCGACAGGTCAGGACCTCCCGATACTGCTCAGGCAGGGCTTGAAGCAGACGCTGTACCCGATGTGCTGGTATGCTGCTGCTCGCAGTTGGCTCTTCTTCAGCCGGGCCTTCCCAGCCAGCCTCTAACAATTCATCCAGTGAACTCATTGGTAGACGATAATGAGCACGCCAGTAGTCAGCAATAGTTGTACGCGCAATGAGATACAGCCATCTGTGCCTGCTTTGGGGGCTATGCTCATATTTGATGCCACTTACTGCTTTGAGAAATATTTCTGACGTCAAGTCCTCAGTCTCTTCTCTTTTGCCGACCTGACTATACACATAGCGATAGATCAACGTGAACTTTTCCTGGTAAAATGTTTGAAATTCCTGCACATCCATAGTAGAG
>WNGM01002064.1_pt1 | contig 19121 bp, 19 predicted proteins | sample 5400571 | NCBI WGS metagenome assembly WNGM01 (sample SAMN13153378, study PRJNA577476) | soil metagenome | isolation source: 100 cm soil or saprolite under Garry oak tree replicate 2 | place: USA:California | collected 2016-06-15 | reverse complement strand
GCGAACACGTGGCCGTCCGGGCGGGCGCCTACAACGCGATCAGGATTGATCTTCAGCTCCAGCACGTGGGCAAGAAGCTTGAATTGGAGCCACATCGGAAATTCCGGCGCGCGACTGTTTGGATCTCGGACGATGCAAACCGAATTCCGCTGCGCGTTGAAGCACAGATTTTCGTCGGCACGGTCTTTGCCGAGCTCCAGGCGGTGCACTTTGATCAGGAAAAAAGTTAATGCTCTGATGTCGATCCGTTGACAAGATCCATCCGGTAAGGACGGATTCGCCGTGGCGGCCAATCAGTGTTCAGGTATCCATTCGCCGCGCACTGGCGCTTCGCGCAACGGGCGGCGGCGCGGAACGCGAATCGGAGCGTTCGCACCTGGTAAGAGCTCGAGAGCGGCAAGAGTTTCCAAGTCGAGTCGCCCGGTGACCGGAAGGCGGACCCGAGCCTGATAGGCCCGTAAGGAAAATTCCAAACCAGGACTGGGGTACCCGTCGATCGCACCGCGATAAAGCCCGCGCCGCGCCAGAAGATTTTGTGCTGAAATAATGACATCCCTCCGAACTTGCGGCGGCGCTGCTTCATACGGTGTGCCAGCAAAATCCTCCGCCGGATGCGTCGGAACTGTGTCGTAATCCGGTCGGACCGGTAATTGTTCGCCACCGCGAATCCGTCCGTCGGCGGATCGATCTTGCGGCGGTTCCGGAAACGGCTGGCCAGTTAAAGGGTTTGTCGGAGCCGAACTTTCTCGCGGTTGGGCGCGCAAGTCCGAAGTTTCCGGCGCAGCCGGCGCTGGAGTTGGGGACGCTTTTACGATCGCGCGAGCGCCGGAAGAATCGACCCCAAGAGATTTGAGCGTTTCATCATTGAGATCGCCACTGATTTGAAGCCCGTTGCGGATTTGGTAGCGCCGAATCGCCGCCGTCGTGTCCGCATCTTTTTCGCCAGTAACTTCGCCGTAATAAAAACCCTGGTCCTTCAGCGCTTGCTGCACATTTTGGACGACTTGATCTGCCCTTGCTCCTGCCACGAGTGCGGCCACCAGAACCACAACTGCGATCCGAAGTTTCATGTCGATGTTGCTTTGACGCCGAAATCTGTCCGCTATTCAGTCCCCGCCCCGGTCACGGCCAGCGGCAGCTGCCGTTCTTTTAAAACGTCGCGATAACGCAGAATACCTTCGCTAATGGCCGCCGCCATCTGTTCGCGGTAATCGTTACTTTCCAGCTTCGTGATATCGTCCTTGTTGCTAAGAAACCCAGCTTCCACCAGCACCGCCGGGACTCCAACGTTGGCAATCACAAAGAACTGCTCGGCTTTTGTTCCGCGATCAGGCGCCTTCGTTCGCGCCACCATCGCTTCCTGAATGAACCGGGCCAAACTCTGGCTCGCCAAAGTGGGCGACTCGGCCGCCGGCCCCTGAAAAAAGGGAATCCACGAAACAAGCCGCGGGGCCGGAGCCGCCTGATGCTCGGCATAATAAGTTTCTACGCCGGCGACCACCTTTTTGCCTTCATTGAAATGGATGCTGACAAAGATACAATCCCGCGCGCGATTCGTAACTGCCGCGCGATCGGCGAGCGAAACATAACTGTCGCCAACTCGCGTCATCAGCGTCGCCAGACCTTGGGCTTGAAGCAATCGATCGACCCGCTGCGCGATGTCGAAAGTCAGATCCTTCTCATAAATTGCGCCGCACATCGCGCCGGAATCCTGGCCGCCGTGGCCAGGATCGAGAACAACCAGCGTGAATGGCGCCGGCGCGGCAGTATGGCGCACCGAAGGTTCCGGCCGTGGAGTGGAAAGGACCTGCCACCAGACGAACGACGCCGCCATCAGCGAAAGTCCCAGCCAGGCGACAATGTTTTTCATTGCCCCGCCGAAGCCGAATCGCCCTTGAAACATCGCTACCTTTCAAGACTGGATCGCAGTTCTTCGTCCGCCAAAGTTCGATAACGAATCGCGCTCTTGCGGTCGCGCTCGAGCACGGCCGCTTCAATTCCAGCCTTGGCCAGCTCCTCTTCTCGGTGTTTGCGAACAGCGTCGCGCTCTGGCAATTCCTTGCTCGCGTTTTCTCCCATCGCCATCCGGCCAACGCTCCATGCATCGAATGCCACATTGATCGCATCCGGCAACGCCCCATCGGTGACGTGTTCTTTTTGCAAAAACTTTTCCATCAGCTCTGCCGACTGGCGCGTTCCGCTCAAGACTGCAAACCGCTGCCGCGGTTGCCCGGTCAATCCGTCAGCCGCGATTGCGCCGTCGTAATCGATGCGCAAAAACAAATCTTCCTTCGAGCTCGAACCGATCTCGGCAAAAAGCAACCGCGCAAGGTAGGGGGCACCATAAACTTGCTCGAACGCACTTTTCATTACCGGGCTGAGTGAGTAATGCGCGAGACGACGCAGGGAAACGTCCGCAGCCGAACGCGTGAAACCCTCCGTGCTCGCCAATTCGATTGCCGCTAGCCGCAGTCGTTCGATATCTCCGGGATGACCAATCGCGCCCATCGCGATCCGGTCGTAAATCTCAAAAATCTTTTGCCGCACGCGTCCGAGCGTTACGAAAAGAATTCCGTCACGATATCCGACCGCCGCGATCGGACTCCCCGCCGCCAGCTGCGTTTCGATGTACTCGCGCCGGTTCGCGATCGCCTCTACCCAACGATACGGCTCTTCGATCATGCCACCTTTTGTTTGAACACGCTGGCTATCTTTTGCTCCGGCAACGTTGTGATCCCTTCGCGCGAAACAGTTTTGATCAGTGGAAAAATTTTTCCGCTCCGATCGACTCCGCCGGTGGAAGTGTCCGCTTCCGCGGCTGTGTCGAGCGCGCGCAATGCGATCGCAATCGCTTCGTCCTCGTTCAATGGCTGCAGCTTCTTGTCGCCCCAGTTGTTTTCGTAATAAAGGATGCCACGCACCGCCGGCGAACCGGAGCCGGTCGCGGCGTACCCATCGAAGGTCACGAAGATCGGCACGACCACGCCGACCCCCTGCATCACAAAACCAAAATTGTCGCGCAGCAATTTGGAAAGGGCGCGCACTTTGCCGTCCACACTCATCTCCTGCAGCTGCGTGCGTCGGAAATATTGGAACGAATGTTCGAGCACCCGCGCCATTTCCCAAGCCGTAGCCGGCACACCGGCGATCGCCATGATCGAATGGCGATCGATCTCCAGCACTTTGTCGGCGCGATCGTAAACGACGGTATTGCCTGCAGTCGCGCGACGATCGCCCGCTACCAACACCCCGCCCGCGAACTTGAAAGCGAGGATGGTCGTAGACTCTGTTGGAATGAATGTGCGATTCCCGGCCGCGGCAGTTGGTTCGGGTGCGCTTTGCAGCAAACTTTTTCGGCGCAACATCGCCGGAAAATCTTCACTCGCCCCCGAAAAGTTCGGATCGAGCGCCAAAGGCGGCTTGTCCATTATTGGCCGGTGCGCTGGCGGTAGCGTTTCGACTGGTTCGGGTCCACCTTCCGCATTTTTTTCAATAAATCTTTCGTGTCCGGCCGCGAAATGTCAGGCGAGCGCGGACCACCTTCGTCCCCCTGCTTCGGACCCCACGGAGCGGGATCAAACGGCTTTTGCACGCGCTCCGGCATGGCAAAAAATTTAAGGAGAAATGATAAGAAGGCAAGCTGGCGCCCTCCAGCCGGCCCTGCTTGCCAGCGGAAGCGGCTAATGCCAAAATCGAGGGTTGATGAAATCCCTGGTCGCGAATCCTCTTGCCGCATCGGTTTTGATCGCTCTCGCGAGCTCGAACGGTTTCGCCCAGACATCTGCGCCCACGCCGCACACCACTGCGACTCAAGCCGCCGCAGGCCAGGCCGCGCAACTTCAGGAGCTAACCAAAAAGATCGAAGAGCAGAATGCGAAGATCGATATGCTTTCGCAGCAAATTCTTAAGCTTCAGTCACAGCTGTCCAATCAACGTCCCGGCGTCATGATCGGCGAGGGCGCCCCACCAACATCGACATCGACTGCATCGACGTCTACTCCAGCAGCGGCCGAACCGTCCGTGAAGGCAGGCGATGGCAACAGCCACATCGTCGCGCGCGGCGAAACGCTCACTTCAATTGCGCGGATGCACAACATCAGCGTGAGCGAGCTGCAAAAGTTCAATCACATCGATAATCCTTTGAAATTGCAGGCCGGCCAGACCCTTTTGATTCCCCCATCGCCGATCCCGTCGCCATCTTCTTCGGGCGAATAATCGATGGAGGAAGTTTTCAGCCAACCTTGGTTTTTACGAAAACATCAGGACGGCTCTGTCTTCGGCCCAATTTCGTTCGATCAACTTTCCGGTTGGGCTTCGGCCGCTCAAGTCGCGCCGCACGATCTTGTTTCGACTGATCAACAAACGTGGTTAAAAGCGCCGATGCTTGCGCAGCTCGCAATGGATTGGTTGGTCGAAGTGACCAGCGAGCATTATTACGGACCAACCACTGTCGGTGCGATCCAGGAATTTATCCGGCTTGGCGATATCAAAGCGGACGCCTTCCTTATCAATTCCTGCGATGGAACTCGCCGGCAGATCGGCGAAATGCCTGCGCTCTTCAAAACAAACGACACCGCCTCTAAGACGAGCGCAGGCGACGCTGCGGTCGAGCCAGCCGCGGCCGGTATTTCAATTCGCCTTCAGGAACGCATCCGCGATCTCGAACAAACTTTGCGGGAAGAACGACGCGCCTTAGCTGAAGCCGAGCAGCGTTACGAAAAGCTGGAAGAAAAATACAACGCCCTGCTGCAGCGTGGCGGCCCGACCGCTTAGACCGACATCTGTTCGTCCGCCGGCGCGACCGGCGCTTCCTCCAAGCTCGTCGCCGCATCGACGATCTCCCGTGGCGATTCGAGCAAACTTTGCTCGCACAACGCCGCATATTTGCCACCGTGCCCAATCAGCTCCTCGTGCGTGCCGCGCTCAATGATGCGCCCGTGATCGAGCACGAGAATCTGATCGGCACGCACAATCGTCGAAAGCCGATGCGCGATGACCATCGACGTTCGGTTCGCCATCAAATGTTCCAGCGCTTCCTGAATCAGACGCTCGGTCGCGGTGTCTACACTTGCGGTCGCTTCATCGAGAATCAAAATCGGCGGATCCTTCAACAGAGCGCGCGCGATCGAGAGCCTTTGCTTTTCCCCGACACTCAACTTCACACCGCGCTCGCCCACTACACTCTCCAATTTGTCTGGGAGTCGTTCGATAAACTCGCGCGCATTGGCGGCTTCCACTGCGCGCCATAACTCCGCGTCGGTCGCGCTCGGTTTTCCCATCAAAAGATTCTCGCGGATCGAGCCGTTGAAAAGAAAACTTTCCTGCGTCACCAGGCCGATATTCTCTCGCAGCGCGCGAATGCCGTATTCGCGGATCTCTTTGCCATCGACAAAAATCTGGCCATCGCCCTCTTTCAATTCGTAAAAACGCGGAAGCAAACTCGCCAGGGTCGATTTGCCAGCGCCAGTCGCGCCGACCAGGGCCACCGTTTCTCCCGGGTGCGCATGCAGTGAAATATTCTTTAGCGCCGGCAAACCTTCGGCGTAACTAAAATTGATGTTTTCGTAACGAATGTCGCCGGCGACACGCAGCGGCGCATAACTGTCGATCCAGCCAGTTTCAATCGGCTCGTCCAAAATCTCAAACACGCGCTCGCCCGCGGCGCGGCCGGCTTGGACGAGTTGATTCAATTGATGAAGCCGGCTGATTGGATCGTAGAGAAACGCGGTCAACATCAGGAACGCGACCAGGTCGCCGATTTGCATCGTGCCGTTGAGCACCGCGTAACTTCCAAACCCGAGCACGACCACCGCACCGATCGCTTCGAACATCGACATCGACGGCGAGTAAATCGCCCAGACCCGCATCACCACGAGAGTGGCGTGCCGCAACTGATCGCTTACGCGATTGAACCGGGCGTGCTCCTCTTTCTCGCGCGCAAAACTCTTGATCTGGCGAATCCCGGACAGGTTATCGTGCAAAAGCGCGTTCATCGCCGAGGCCGCCCGGCGTTGGAGTCGATAACGCCGATGCGCGGTCAACGTGTAGGTCAACGCGCCCGCGATCAGGAACGGGAACGGAATCAGCGCCAGTAACGCGAGCTTGGTATTGAAATAAAACATGACGCCGAGAACGATCATCACTTGAAGAATCGCGACCACGCCCTGCTCGATCCCATCGATTAGCACCCGTTCGACCGAATTCACGTCTTCGATTACCCGCGTCATCAAATCGCCGGTCGCACGATTGTCGAACCACCGCAGCGGCAGCAGTTGAATGTGCGAATACAAATCGCTCCGCAGATCGAAAATCACCCGTTGTTCGAAGGTATTGTTCAGAATTATCCGGAGCGTGTTGAAGCCGTGCTGAAGCAGAAACGCCACGAGAGCGAACAACACCAGCGGCAGCAATTTTTCCGGATGATGCTGGCGCACGACATCGTCGATGATCCATTTGGTCACGCCCGGGAAAACGATCACCATCAACGTGCCGATGACGGCGCACCCGAGCGTGCCGAGCGCGAGCGCCGGATAACGCTTCAAGTAACCAAACACGCGCCAGACCGTTTTCATTCTAGAGCAAAGCTATCACAGCTCGCGCTGTGCAACATCCGGGTGGATCGGCCGCTCCGCGGACGAGGTTAAAAAAGAGCGCCGCCGCCGCCAAGAGTTTAACATCGAGCAAGGGACTGCTCGATCCGCCGTCTCAAAGGCGGTCGCCGGAATGTTTATGTCGACCTTTGAACGTGAGTTCGGCGATACCGGATTTGTCGAGCTCGCCCAAACCTTCCGCGATCATGCGCTCGTATTGTTGTTTGGTCGCGCCCGCGAGCGGCAGATCGAGCCCGCGCTGACGTGCAAGTTCGAGCGCGATGCCGCTGTCTTTGGACGCGTGCGCGGCGGAAAAGAAGCAGCTGTGGTCGCGGTTCTGCATATCTTCGCCATCGGTTTCCAAGACGCGCGACGCCGCGCCGGTCTGCGCAAAAACTTCGCGGAGCGTTTTCAGATCGAGTCCAAGCGCGTCGCCGAGCGCGAGTCCTTCGGCAAGGCCGGCGGTGTTGATGTTCATCACCATGTTGACCAGCGCTTTCACTTTCGCGGCTTCGCCCGCTTTACCAATGAAACGCACCGTCGCCGCCAGCTCCCTAAGCACCGGTTCTGCTTTCCGGAAGGCCGCCTCGGCCCCGCCGCACATCAAATAAAGTTTCCCTTCGCGTGCCTGGGTGATGCTCGACGCCATGCAGGCTTCGAGCGATTGCGCGCCGGCTTTCTCCGCCAGCTTCTCAACATCGACATGCACCTGCGGCGAAATCGTCGCGCAGTTAATGAAAAGTTTTCCGCGCGCGTTGACGAGAAGGTTGTCGCCGGTTCCCGAGAAAATGTTGCGCATCGCTTTGTCGTCGGTCACGACAGTGAAGGTCACGTCCGATTGCGCCGTCACTTCCGCCAAATCCTGACACGCGGCGCAACCAAGCTCTCCCGCCAGATCCGTCGCCACTTTTCGGTTCGTGTCGTAGACCGCAGTCACGTGAAAGTTTCGATCTTTCAACCGGCGCGCCATGTTCGCGCCCATTCGCCCAACGCCCACAACACCAATGTTCATGACGATAATGTTTCAGATTTCGGCTAAATACGCCAACGACACGAAAGATTCACGGGATTCAATTTTCAAATCCTTTGGCGTAATTTGGCGTGTTTAGCGGATACCAGCCTCAAACATCAAACTTTATGGGCAAAGAACGGATTGTGTCGCTTCTCTTCCCGGACGCTCGTCATCGGCCCGTGACCGGGACAAATGATCGTTTCATCCGGCAAGGTCAGAATTTTCTCGAGATTGTTTCGAACCGCGTCTTTGTAGGAAACGGTCCCGCCACCCATCGAGCCGGCAAAAAGCGAGTCGCCGACTATCGCAATCGGTCGGGCGAGGCCGGTCACAACGAACGTCATTCCTCCCGGCGAATGCCCCCAGGTCAACCGTGCTTCGATCTGGATCTTGCCGACGCGAAATTTTTTTCCTTCATCGATTGTTTCCGCTGCCGGGATCGGCTCGCGCGCCGGCGCAAAAATTTCGGCGCCGGTTTCTTCGCGCAGTCGCGGCAAATCGGCGACGTGATCGGAATGGGCATGGGTGAGCAAAATCAAGCTGATGCTGAGATTTTCTTTCGTCGCCAGTTTTAGCATTCCGGCGCAATCTGCGCCGGTATCAAATGCGGCTGCGTGTTTCGTTGCCGGGTCCCAAACGAGATACGCATTCACCAGCATCCCGCCGTAACTGGTATTGGATTGGGCAAGCCCTTCGAAATTCTCAAGCTTGTCCGGTTTCCATTTACCCTGCGCAAGATCGATCAGCGCGTTTGGGTCGAGATCCAGGATCGGCGCAATCGCCCGCAAAGTCGCTTCATTCGCTTGCCCATCGCGCGCTTTACGAACTGCGTCGGCATTCACGCCGGCTTTGTTTGCCAGTTCGCTATCGGAAATGCCCAACCCGCGTTGCGCTTTGCCGACGATGTCCCCGACGTTGTCTTCCAGTTCAATCATAACCTTCTTTCGTCAGGCAGTGAGCGAGTGCGCTTCTCGATCGCAGCGCAGGTTGCGAATCTTTTGCGGAACGAATTTTTCGAAAGCGCTCGCAATATCAGCAACCGAAAGCAATTTGCCTGTTTCCTTCTCCATCGAAGTCATTTTCACATCCGAAATTCCGCACGGAATAATGTGAGTGAACGGTGTCAGATCGTCGCAAACGTTAAGCGCGAAGCCATGCATCGTGATCCAATGGCGAACGCCGACCCCGATCGACACGATCTTGCGATGGCCGATCCAAACACCGGTGAGACCTTCGCGCTGCTTCGCCTCGATTTCGTAGCCGGCGAGAAATTCGATCAGCGTTTGCTCGAGCCAGCGCAGGTAGCGATGCAAATCCTGCCCGCACCGGCGAAGATCGACAATCGGATAGCCCATCAGTTGGCCGGGGCCGTGATAAGTCGCCTGACCGCCGCGATTGATTGCGAAGAGCGAATGCGGCAAATGCTTTGCGCCTAACAAACTCGATTTGTCCGGCGTCCGTCCGATGGTGTAAACCGGTTCGTGCTCGAGTAAGAGCACTTCATCGGCGGCATCGCGATCTTCACGCTTTCTGGCAACGATCTCTTCCTGAAGCGCGAGCGCATCGGCAAAATTGACTCGGCCGAGCCAGCTGATTCGAAGCATTGAATCGCCTGCCGCGCCGAAACTTTGCGAAGGAAGGTTCATATTTGCGTCGCTCCGGGGATTCCCATCCGCGCGGTTTCTTGCGCGCGCACGTGGGTCAGACCGATCGCGAGTGCGTCGGCTGCGTCCGCATCCGGCGTTTCGGTCAAACTAAGAAGCGCGCGCACCATGAATGCGACCTGGTTTTTTCCAGCGCCGCCGCGACCAACCGTGGCCTGTTTGATTCGTGTGGGCGGATATTCGAAAACCGGCAATCCATTTTCAGCGGCGGCAAGAATGGCCGCACCGCGCGCGGCCCCGAGCAGAATCGCCGTCTTGTAACTCTGGACGTAAATAACGGATTCGAGCGCGCAACAATCCGGATCGTGCTCGCGAATTAATTCAATCAACCGGTCTCGAATCGCGACCAGACACGACGACGAGCGGAGCTTCTGCGCGTTGTGAATCGTGCCGAAGTAAAGAGCGCGCGCTTTCCCGTTGTTTGCATCAACAACTGCGACGCCGGTATTGCGCAAGGAAGCGTCGATGGCGAGAACGCGCATGTCAGTGACCGGAACCAAGCGCGAGAAAAACGCAACCGGCAATGCCGAAGAGGAGACTGACTATCCAGAAGCGCCGTTTTCTTGTTAACGCCGAAATGGCTGCAATCGCGATCGCGATTTGAAACATGGTTACACCGCGCGCAAAAACTTCGTGCTGATGAAAATTCGATTTCGCTTCCGCTTGCTTGTGCTCGGCCTCGGTTTTGATTTCTTCCTGCTCTTTTTCGTAACGATCCCGCTTGGCGGTGTCGGATTCGTTAGGCGCGGCCGAGAGCGCAATTTTCGCGTCGAGCACGGAAGCTTTGATGCTCTTGGCCTGATAATAACCCCATTGATCGGACGCTTCGATCTGGCTCATCATCGCTTCGTTGGCGTGTTTTCCGGAAAGAAGTCCGGCGATCGCAGCCAGAACGGCGAGAATGGCCGTGCTCAGCGCGACCCAGGAAATCCAGTTCTCGCCACCATGCTCGGCGCTGTGATGGATTTCTTCGTGCAAATGTTCAAGTGGAACTTCCGCTTCTTCCACGGGTTCACTCTAAGATCGACATCTACAGCTTCAAGGTCGAAACGTAACGCACTGTGAGCCGGCAAGGGGACGATCGCCATCCGGGTTTCAGCAGGCGATTTTTCCGCTCGCTCGGTCCCGGGGTGATTACTGGCGCGGCGGACGACGATCCCTCAGGCATCGCGACTTATTCGATCGCCGGGACGCAACACGGCCTCGCCCTTTTGTGGACGGCGCTGATCACCTGGCCGCTGATGGCCTTCGTGCAAATGATGTGCGCGCGCATCGGAATGGTAACTGGCCGCGGCCTCGCCGGCGCCATGCACCACAAATATCCGCGGCCACTGATCCTCGTCGCGGCAGTAGCGCTCTTTGCCGCAAACTCGATCAACGTCGGCGCCGATCTTTCCGGAATGTCGGATGCGGCTGAAATGCTCACGCACATCAACTCTCACATCTTCGTCATTTTTTTCGGAGTCGGCATTTCCGTTGCGACAATCTGGTTTCGCTATCATCAGATCGCGACCATTCTGAAATGGCTGGCGCTCGTTTTGGTCGCTTACGTCATCACCGGGTTCATCGTTCATCCGGATTGGCGAATGGTTGCGCACGCCGCCTTCATTCCGACCTGGCCGAAGAGTCACGACCAATGGGGAATGCTGGTCGCGATCCTCGGCACCACGATTAGCCCTTATTTGTTTTTCTGGCAGCCGTCGCAGGAGGTCGAAGAAGACAAAGCAAAAGGACGCCGAATGTTGTATCGCCGTTTCGGCGCTACACCGGTCGAAATCATCACGCGCAAGATCGATGTCGACGTCGGCACGTTCTTTTCGAATCTGGTCCCGTTCTTCATCATTCTCACAACCGCGCTCACGCTTCACCAACACGGAATCACCCAGGTTGAGACTTCGACGGACGCGGCGCAGGCGCTCTCTCCGCTTGCCGGGAAATTTGCCGGCACGCTTTTCACCCTCGGCATCGTAGGCGTCGGTTTGCTCGCGATCCCCACGCTCACCGGCTCGGCCGCGTACGCGCTCGCCGAAACTTTCGCGTGGCGCGAAGGACTCGACCAACGTTTTCGCGGCGCGCGCCCTTTTTATCTAGTCATCATTGTGTCAACTCTGATCGGCATCGCGATGGACTTCCTCCATGTCAACCCGGTGCGCGCGCTTTACTGGACAGCGGTAATCAACGGATTGCTCGCGCCATTTCTTCTTCTCGGCATTATTTTCGTGGCACTCGATCGCAAGCTCATGAAGCAGCAGCCCAGCTCGATCCCGAGTGTAATCGTCGTGTCCGTGGCAACGCTGCTTATGTTTGGAGCGGCTATTGGAATGTTCATCTTCTGAAGATCGACAAGTCGGGCGAGTGCGCCTTTATTCAACCTCGAATCACCATGAGCGAAACCTGCGTTTGCCAGATCTGCCAGAAGCCGAAATCTCCGACTGACGGGCAAATTGCCGAAGTAATCCGGCCATCACTGCTCGACTGCATCAAGAAGCACCATCCGGAATGGGATGGCACCGGATTCGTTTGCTTCGACGACATTGGCGATTGCCGCAAAGAATACGTCAAGGAAGTGCTGCAGGAGGAGATCGGAGAACTCTCCGCGCTCGATGAAGAAGTCGTCGAAAGTCTGCGCCAGCACGAGATCGTTTCCAGCGATATCGAGAAGCAATTCGAAAAGAAACTTACTTTTGGCGAACGCCTCTCCGATCGCATCGCCGAATTCGGCGGCAGTTGGAAATTTCTTATCAGCTTTGGCGCTGTCATCTTCGTGTGGATCGGCGCCAATATCGTCTTGCTCGCCACCAAACCCTTCGATCCGTATCCGTTCATTCTTCTCAATTTGATTCTCTCCTGTTTGGCCGCCGTCCAGGCGCCGGTCATTATGATGAGTCAGAACCGGGCCGAGGCTCGCGATCGCTTGCGCGCGGAGAACGATTACAAGATCAATCTCAAAGCCGAACTCGAAATCCGGCACTTGCACGAAAAAATCGATCACCTCCTGCGTCGCCAATACAATCGGCTCTTCGAGATTCAGCAGATCCAGATCGAATTACTCGAAGAACTCGGCCAGAAACGGGAAGGATAATTGCTTGATGGCCCGCAAACTGGGCGAACGATGAAAATAATCGTCCTCATGATAATGAGTTTTTTCGGGCCGTTCTCCGCGCAGGGCGCAGATCCAAAAACTAACTGGGCCAACAACTGCATGCAATGTCACGGGCCCGATGGGAGCGCGAACACCAGCATGGGAAAAGCCCTCAACGCAAAGGACCTCACCAACGCCGCGATTCAATCATCGTTCAGTGACGCCGAAGCAGCGGCGGCGATCAAAGATGGCGTGACTAAAGATGGTATCACCAAGATGCTCGCGTTCGGCGGCAAACTGAGCGACGACGAGATCAAAGCTCTGGTAGCTTACGTCCGCACCCTCAAGAAATAGTGTCACTTAAAATCGGGGTAGGAAAGCGCAACCAAAAGAACGTAGAATGGTTTCATTTGGTGAGGGCGTGTTCATGAAGACATCCTTTGCAGTCGTGGCGGTGGTGGCATTTGGCTTGGCTGGTAACGAAGCCGCCAAGGGCAGCGGGAACACATCCTCGAATTCTGGCGGCGCGGCTCCGCATCACAGCTCGGCACCAGCAACAACAACAACAACAACGGTGGCTCCACGTTTTAACGGCGGCGTCCCGCATTACTCCGGCGCAATGCCATACCGACCGACCGTTAATTACGGCAACGGCAATCGCACGCTGAATTACCCGCCGGTCGGCAATTCCGTGTTACGGCACCAGATCCATTCCAGCGCGAACAGCCTCAATACTGGTTACGCGCTTCAACGCAGCGGCGGCAATCTGAATAAGACGGGCAGTTTGCATCAGCCTTCCGCGCTAAACGCATTGGCCAAAAACAAGCTCGATCCGCAAATTTCCACCCGTCTCCGCAATTGGAGCGGAAACGTCAGCAGCGTTTCGCAAGCGCGATTGAACCACGCGAACAACTGTCACCATCACCACGGCTCCAATTGGTGGAGAAACCGCTGCGCCGCCATCATCTTTTTCGACTGGGGCTGGTGGGGTTGGTATGACGGCTGGTGGTATCCGGCCTGGGGTTACGATCCGTACTCTAATTATGAGTACAACGAACCGATTTATGGCTACGACGGACTTTCACCGGACCAGATCGTTGCCAGTGTTCAAGCTCAGTTGCAGCAGCTCGGTTACTACACCTACGCCATCGACGGTAGAATGGGCCCGCTCACCCGCGCCGCGATCGCGCGTTACCAGCGAGATCGCCTTCTGCCGATCACGTCCGGCATTGATCCGGCAACACTCGGATCACTCGGCATTATTCGCTGACTTGCAACTGCGGCGAGTCTGCCGTTGAAAGATGGCGTGGAAGATTCGCCGTCACCGCAAAAACAAGGACGCAGTCGCGTCAGCGCCGGCCTGCTCATCTTTCGCCGAAACAATATTATCCAAGTTCTGCTTGCGCATCCCGGCGGGCCGTTCTTCGCCAGAAAAGATGACGGAGTATGGACAATTCCTAAAGGCGAAGCCGGCCCGGGCGAGGACTTGTTAACACGCGCTCGGATTGAGGTCGAAGAAGAGATCGGAATCAAACCTTCCGGAAATTGGATTCCGCTCGGCTCAATCAAACAAAAAGGCGGCAAGACCGTTCACGCCTGGGCCGTCGAGGGCGATTTACCAGAGCAGTTCGAACTGAAATCGAATCTCTTCGAGATGGAATGGCCGCCCCGCTCAGGAAAATTGAAAGAGTTTCCGGAGATCGATCGCGCAGAGTTTTTTCCGGAGGAAATTGCGCGGCGGAAAATAAAACCTGCGCAGATTCCATTTCTCGATCGCTTGCGGGCGGCGCTGGCACCGAACTGACAAAAACCTATCGGTTGTCGATCCGGTCGCTGCTTTCCGGTGCCAGCACACATCGGAATCCGTAAATCACGTCGCGTTCGTTCCGATCGACGACGTTGCGATACGACGATTGCATTTCCAAACGATTGCTTGTCGCCCAGGAACCGCCGCGGAGAACTCCCCAATCGCGGCCGGTTCCACTGCTCCCGCCTTTGTAGGTGTCGGCGCACCATTCCCAAACGTTGCCCCCGAGATCGTAGAGGCCTAACCCATTCGCCTTGAAGCTTCCTACAGGCATGGTCGTGCCGCGACGTTGCCCCGCGCCAACGAGATAATTTCCCGCGCCGGCGGGCGGCGGCCATTGTTTGCCCCACGGAAACTCGTTTTTGATTTTGCCATCACGCGCTTGCGGCGTCGCGCCGCTCTCGTTGGCCAACCCAACAGCCAGGCTCCATTCCCGATCAGTCGGCAACCGATAGGATTGTCGATCTTCCAGGAGATTTTCGTCGCGCTCTTTATCGGTCAGCCATTTGCAGAACGCGATTGCGTCGAACCAGTTTACTTTCACCACCGGATGTGTCGGCGCCTGCTGAAAGTCGGCTGGTTCATAATGCCGTCCGCTCGCGCGGGAAAACGCTTCGTAATCCTGCACCCGCGTTTCCCACACCGATATGCGAACGTCGGCGAGCGGAACGAACTTCATCCCTAACGAATTGGCGAACGATTGGCCAGGCTCAGGACCGACGCTTTTTTCCAGGCGCGCCGCCAGAAACGACTGCTGCTGCGGTTCAACCTTGCCGCTGACCGAAGTCGACTTATAACCGCCGAGCCTCAGTTCAAACATTACGTCGCCCGGTTTTACCTCCTCGATCACGAGCGGTGTTTGGCCGAGTTCCTTGCCATTAGCGATGACCGCTGCGCCGCCCGGCGCACTCGTGATCTTCACACTGCCGTTGGCAAAAACAAAATGAACGGCGTTTTCGTGCTGTGGGTCGATGTCGATCTTTTGCTGCTCGTTAGGCCAACCGTCAAGGTGCGCCGTCAGTTCGTGCGACCGCACCGGTAAATCGAGCCGGAGCGGAGCACGGCCTCGAGATTTTCCATCCGCAAAAATCTCAGCTCCACTCGGCTCGCTCGTGATGTTCGTTGTCGCGCTGACGAACGCCAAAACCTTCCGGGCGATTTCTCCGCGACTAACTTCGACTTCGCCTCGCATTTCCCAATCTCCGCGATGCGCCACGACCAAGTATTTTCCCGTTGGTAAATCGACGATCGATTGCGGCGTTGTCCCCGCGCGCGAAACCTGACCGTCTTGACTTCGAATGGAGAATTGCGCGCCCGCCGGCTCGGATTGGATTTCAAGTGCGCCTTTGCTGCGGACGAGACGAAACGGGGGCGGATCAAACGACCGCTTGCTGCCAAGATCCACCGCCGACTCTACCGGCTCATAACCAGGACTCATGATCCGCAGGTTATATTTACGCGGCTCCAGATCCGCGAACGTCGCCGGACTTTTCTGCGCATGATCGCCCAGGACGACGAGGGCGCCAGGCGGTTCGGTCCGAACCGTCATTTGCAAATGCAGACCGACATTTGGTTGCGGATGGTTCAGCCAAAACCAAACGCCAGCAACCGCGACCACCAGAATCGACATCGTCGCCAACAAAATTTTCGTGCGCGATTTTCCCGGACGTTCGCCGCGCTCGAGAGCCGCAAGATCGCGATGCATTTCTGCGGCCGATTCGTAACGTTTCTTCGGATCGTTCGCGCACGCTTTAACCAGCACGTTGTTGAGTTGCAGCAGCTGCTCGCGATCGGGTCGCTGGCTCAACTGCGAATCGATCTCCGGAAAATCGAGCCGGTCTTTTCCGGTGCAGGTCTCGTAAAGAAGTTTGCCAAGACTGTAGATGTCGGCTTGCGGCGTCCCCGGTCCCTCCGGCGGAACATAACCTTCCGTGCCGACGAACGATTGCTGTCCACTCACCGCCACCAACCCGATGTCGGCGAGCTTCGGCACGCCCTCGGTGAAAATGATGTTCGACGGTTTGATGTCACGATGTGTAAGTCCGTGCGTGTGCAACGCGTCCAACGCTTCAGTTAACGAAATACCGAGGCGTATCGATTCATCGGCCGACAACCGTTTCTGGCGGCCAAGATCGCTCTTTAACGTCCGCGGCTCGTAACTGAGGATGTCGATCTCGCGACCCGCCAAGTGATCGTCCGCCAGCTCCATGCTGTAATAGAGATATTCGTTCGTGCGGCCGACGTGCAGGATATCGATGAACCCGGCATGCCCGCGCGAGATCGGCTCGAAGGCGGACATTCCTTCGAACTCACGCAGGAACGCCCGCTCGCTCTCAAACGTGCTCCGATAAACAATTTTCACCGCGCGGAATGCGCCGGTGACCGTCCGCGCCAGCCAAATCTCGCCATAAGCGCCGCGCCCGATCACGCGTAGGAGTTCGTGATCGGGAATGATTGGGACTTGAGCGGAAACTTGTTCGGGAATGGTCGCGATTTTACACAAGCCGCGAGCGCGAGGCAATTGCCGCTGTAGTGGCCGCTGTCCTCAGCGGCAAATCCCTCGCCTAAGCCGCCGAGGCGGCGGCCGCTACAACACAAATCTTAGCGGCCGAGTTTTTCCAGCGCTCTAATTTCCTTTTTCAAGACCGCCGAGACGCGATGCCGCGCCAGATAGACCTGCCCGATGTTTACTCGCAATTGGTCGGCGACTTTTTGCGCCGGCCATTCTTTGCGCACGTAGCAATCGAAAATCTGAAACTGTTTTGGATCGACCTTCTTTTTGGCGCGCGCAATCGCTGCCTCAAACAAATTGTCCTTCCATTCCGCTTCCCAGACCGCATCAAGATCGACGACGTGCGCGTCCGGCACGCGTTCGATCGTTGCGGTGAGACGATCATCCGCAACGTGCGGACGTTTCGCTCCGCCCGGCTCGCGTTTCCGAAATTGATCGACGATCCGCCAGCGCGTGATTTGCAAGAGCCATCCTTTAAAAGAACCAATCGCCGGATCGTATTTCAGTTTGTCGATCTTCTTCGCCACCGTGATGACGGTTTCCTGCACGACTTCCTGCGCTTCCGCATCGGTCAGACCGGATTTGCGCGCGGTCGAATAAATCAGCTTCCAGTACGTATCGAAAAATTCCTGCCAGCGCTTCTGGTCGTCCCAATTCGCCAGCCGATCGACCAAACTTCGACGCGTCGCGGCTAAACCGGCACTCTTCATCACAATCTACTGTAGCTGGGGTCGTTGACCCCGGCCAACCGCGATCAGCGATCGCGGCAACAATTATCTGAAAGATTGGTGCGGAGCCGGCGTATTGCTCTCATGAAAACTCCCGCGCCTCTCTCGAATGCGATCAAATGGGTTGCCAGTGCTGCTGGTCGTGCCCGACGTTTTCCCGAGCAAATCTTCGGAGATATTTCCTGGCGCCCGCCTCGTTGGCTGAGTCGATGTGGAGAAAATTGGAGCCGTCTCGAACACGCTTATCCGCGTCAGATCGCTCCGGCGATCGTCACGATTTTTCTGGTCTCGTGCGCAGGCGCTTGGACTTGGAACTGGTATTCGCATTTGCCAAAGCCGCGTCGCGTATCGGTAAAGATTGCGCCGATCGAAGTCACCAAGCTCGAGAAAGATCTGAAGTTCCCGCGGCTAGTTGTTTATTTCAGCGAATCGGCTGCTCGCCTGGAAGATTTAAAAAGGCCGTCGGTCCAAGGCGTGCACCTTCAGCCGAAACTCAACGGTGCCTGGCGCTGGCTCCAGGCCGACATCCTTGTTTTCGAGCCGACCGAAGATTGGCCGGCCGACCTGAAATTCCGTGTCGTCTTCGACGAGAAATTTTTCCCGAATCATGTGCTGATGGAGCGGTTCGTTTACGAAATGCAAACGCCGCCATTTGGGATCGCGATCAAACAACTCGAACTTTATCAAGACCCGACCAATCCAACGCAACGTGCGGTCACCGCGACGCTGGAACTCACCCACGCCGTTGATCCCGGTGAATTAGATCGACATCTCCAGTTCACAATGGTCGGCGGATCTAACATTTTTTCGCCGAACGATCCCGCTCCGCACTTCTCGATCATATTTGGACTGCATCGTCGCGTCGCCTTCGTGCACAGCTCGCCGATCACTCTGCCAGAGCGCGACGATTTCGTGAAACTGACCTTGAGCAAAGGGGTGCGCACAGCCCAAGGCGGCGCGCAAACGAAGAACGGCGTCGAACAAAAACTCCGTCTCCCGTCGATCGCGTCGATGTTTCAGATCGATTCGATCCAAACCACGATCGCGCGAAACAAGAACGGCGAGCCCGAACAACTCATCGTCCTCACCACCACGGCCGAGATCGGCACGCGTGAACTGGCAAAGGCGCTTGAGATCCGATTGTTGCCGAAACGCAAAATCCCGGACGCAGACAAAGCAGACGAGGAAACAGAAGATGCCCAACAAACGCGAGATGAATCCGCCGGTTCGGATAACGAAAACGATTCGAGCGAGGCACCGGCAACTTCGGAGTTAAAAGAGAGCGAACGTTGGAAGAGCGAGACTGACGTTCCGGAAGATGTCCTGGATAATGCGCGGCCCATCCCCTATGTGCCGCTGCCGTCGGAAAAGGCCCAGGACCGACAACATACGTTTCGTATCCGAGTCGAAACCGATGGTGAGCTTTACGTTCGGGTAAAGAAAGGTGTCCGCGCGATCGGTGATTATCCGCTCAGAGACGACTACAACGCGGTCGTGGACGTGCCGTCGTTGCCTCGCGAAGTGCAAATTGAAGGCCAGGGCGGATTGCTGGCGTTGAACGGCGAAAAGAAATTATCGATCAGCTCCCGTGGGCTGAGCGCGATTGAATTCGAAATCGCCCGCGTCGCCACCACCCAGATCAATCATTTGGTCAGTCAAACCGAAGGGAAATTCGAGCATCCGCTCTTTGAAGTTCCGGATTACTTCAACAAGGAAAACATTTCGC
>WNGM01003480.1_pt1 | contig 19135 bp, 19 predicted proteins | sample 5400571 | NCBI WGS metagenome assembly WNGM01 (sample SAMN13153378, study PRJNA577476) | soil metagenome | isolation source: 100 cm soil or saprolite under Garry oak tree replicate 2 | place: USA:California | collected 2016-06-15 | reverse complement strand
CAGGATAGCGGCGGTCGCGTTGATCGTCATCGACGTCGACACGCGCTCGAGCGGGATTCCCTCGAACAGGTCGGCCATGTCCTCCACCGACGCGATGGAGACGCCGACCTTGCCGACCTCGCCGAACGCGATCGCCGAATCGGGGTCGTGGCCCATCTGGGTCGGCAGGTCGAAGGCGACGCTGAGGCCGGTCTGGCCCTGATCGAGCAGGAATCGGTAGCGCTTGTTCGTCTCGGCGGCCGAGCCGAAGCCTGCGTACTGCCTCATCGTCCACAGCCGCCCCCGGTACATCGAGGGGTGGATCCCGCGCGTGTACGGAAACGTGCCCGGCGCTCCCAGGGCCTGGCCAGCAGCATCGACGGGCACGTCGGCGGGGCCGTACACGGGTTTGAGCCGCTCGTTCGGGCGTGGATCTTCTGTCATGGCCCTGCTCGTCTCGTCGAGAGGATCGCCCGGCCACCCACTAGAGTGGAATGTTCCCGTGCTTGCGCGGCGGATTCTGGTCGCGCTTGGTCGCGATCACCGCGAGGCCGGCCGCCAGGCGCGGCCGTGTGTCGCGCGGCAGGATGACCTCGTCCACGTAGCCGCGCTCGGCGGCGATGTAAGGATTGGCGAACTTCTCCCGGTATTCGCGAGTCTTCGCGTCTTTGAAGGCGCCCGGATCGGCCGCGGCGTCCATCTCGCGACGGTAGAGGATGTTCACCGCGCCCTCGGGCCCCATCACCGCGATCTCGGCCGTCGGCCACGCCAGGTTCACGTCACCCCGGATGTGCTTCGACGACATGACGTCGTACGCGCCTCCGTACGCCTTGCGGGTGATCACGGTCAGCTTGGGCACCGTCGCCTCGCAGTAGGCGTAGAGCAGCTTCGCGCCGTGCTTGATGATGCCGCCGTACTCCTGGGCCGTCCCGGGCAGGAATCCCGGGACGTCGACGAACGTCACCAGCGGGACGTTGAAGCAGTCGCAGAACCGCACGAAGCGCGCGGCCTTGACCGACGCGTTGATGTCGAGACACCCGGCCAGGTGGGCGGGCTGGTTGGCCACGATCCCCACCGGGCGACCGCCCAGGCGCCCGAACCCGACCACGATGTTGGGCGCGAAGTCCGCGTGAACCTCGAAGAAGTACTGGTCGTCGAGCACGCTGCGCAGGATCGCCTTCATGTCGTAGGGCTTGTTCGCCTGCTCGGGAACGATCGTCTGCAGCGACTCGTCACGACGGTCCACCGGATCGAGCGTCGGGTGCAGCGGCGGATCCTCGAGGTTGTTCTGGGGGATGAAGGTGAGTAGCTCCCGGATGAGGGCCAGGCACTCGTCCTCGCTGTCGGCCGAGAAGTGCGCGACGCCCGAGGTGCCGCCGTGGGTCGAGGCGCCCCCCAGCTCCTCGGCCGTCACCGCCTCGTGGGTGACCGCCTTGATCACGTCGGGGCCTGTCACGAACATGTACGAGGTGTTCTTGACCATGAAGACGAAGTCGGTGATCGCCGGCGAGTACACGGCGCCGCCGGCGCACGGACCGAGGACCGCGGAGATCTGGGGCACGACGCCAGACGCCAGCGTGTTCCGTAAGAAGATGTCGGCGTACCCGGCCAGCGAGACGACGCCCTCCTGGATTCGCGCGCCGCCGGAGTCGTTGAGGCCCACGACTGGCGTGCCCGTCTTCATGGCCAGGTCCATGATCTTGCAGATCTTGCGGGCGTAGGCCTCCGAGAGGGAGCCTCCGAAGACCGTGAAATCCTGAGCGAAGACGAACACCGGACGGCCGTGGATGCGTCCCGAGCCGGTGACGACTCCGTCACCCGGGAACTTCTGCTCGTCCATGCCGAAGTCGTAGCTCTGATGGACGACGAACTTGTCGATCTCGGTAAAGGAGCCCGGGTCGAGCAGGAGATCGAGCCGTTCCCGCGCCGTCTTCTTGCCTGCTTTGTGCTGGCGCCGGATCCGCTCTTCGCCGCCGCCCAGCTCGGCTTCCGCGTGACGGCGCGCGAGCTCGTCGAACCGCTCGTCCAGGGACATAGATGCGCACCAAGTATGGCATAATTCCCTCTCCATGCAGCCCTGGGTCCAAGGGCTCGTCATTCTGTGTCTGATCGCCATCACCATTGCACTGGTGCCGGCGATCATTGCGCTGCGCCGGTCCGCCGAGCGGGCCGATCGCGTGCTCGCCATTTTCGAGGGCGAGCTCCGTCCGCTCGTCGGCGAGGTGCGTGGGCTCGTCCACGAGCTCCGTGGCCTCAGCGAGGAAGCGCGGGGCGAAATGCAGCGAATCGGCGGCCTCACCGATCGCGCTCAGGACGCCGTCGAGGGCCTCAGCCGCGTGATGGCGGCCGTGACCGGGCTGACCCGCGCGGGTCAGCTGGTCGGCGTGGCGGCCGGCCTCAAGACCGGCCTCGAAGTGTTCCTCCATCGACTCCGCCGGAACGATGCGGACGGGAAGCGAGAAGGAGATCAAGCATGACGTATGAGAAGGACAGCAGCGGCAATTTCGGGTGGTTCCTGTTCGGAGCTGCGCTCGGCGCCGCTGTCGCGTTCTTGACCACACCACGTAGCGGCCGGGAAACGCGTGACCTCCTCTCGGAGAGTGTCGCCAAGCGTGCCCAGGAGTGGGCCGGTGAGGCCCAGAGTCACGCCGGCGAGTGGCTCGACAAGAGCCGCGAGATGTTCGAGGAGCAGACCCAGCGCCTCATGAACGCGTTCGAGGCTGGCAAGGAAGCGATGCGCGAAGAAATCAGGAAGTGGTCGACCTCAGCCCGTGGCTGAGGTCGAGCTGCCCGATCCCCACGAGCTGGCCGAGAAGCGCGACCAGGCCTTCAGCCGTCGGGTCGCGCTCCTGACCGCCGTCTACGCGGTCGTGCTGGCCATCGCGGGCCTCGGCGGCAAGTACGCGATGAAGGAGATGCTGCTCGCCCAGCAGCAGTCGTCCGATCAGTGGGCCTTCTATCAGGCCAAGGTCGTCCGCGAGCACCTGAATCGCGCCAACAAGATCCTCGTCGAGACCCAACTCGCCGAGCCCACCGGGGTCCGGGGTGCCGAGCGGACGAAGCTCGAGACGTTGGCGAAACGGTTCGGCGACGAGGAGCAACGGATGGTCGCCGACAAGAAGGACATCGAGAAGGCCGCCCGCAAGCTCGAGCACGAGCGCGACATCTTCCGCGCGCGTGATCCCTACTTCGACTACGCCGAGGTCATGCTCCAGATCGCCATCGTGTGCGCCTCGGTGGCGATCCTGTCGGTGTCGCGCCCGATGGTCGCCGTCTCCGGGGCGCTCGCCATCCTCGGCGCGCTGCTCACCGTCAACGGCTTCACGTTGTTCGTGAAGATCCCGTTCCTTCAGCCTCACTAGGAGCGCGGCGAGCTCACGGGTCAGCGTCGCGGCGCGAGCGCCTCCAGGTGTCGCAGCACACGGTCGAGACTGGCCCCGCCCGGCTGGAAGTTGGCCTCGAGGAACAGCTCGGTGAGCCCGGCCGCCGCATAGCGGCCGATGTCTTCGCGGATCTCGTCGAGCGTTCCCCACAGCGGCCGACGGGTCGGCCCCTGAGCGGTGTCGTGGACGTGGGCTGACGACGTGGAGCGTGGCCGGATCGCGCTTGGCCGCGATCGCCGCCTTCCCGAGCTCGGCGACCATCGGCGCGACACGATCGAGCGGCACGTTCCCGCCGTTGAAGCCGTCGCCGAGCGTGACCGCGCGCGTGATCACCACCGGGCTGTAGCCGCCGATCGTGATCGGGGGATGCGGCTTCTGCACGGGCTTGGGCTCGATCTTCGAGCGTGGCACCTGGTAGAACTCGCCGGCGAACTCGACGACGTCATCCGTCCAGATCGCCTTCAGGCACCGGAGGAACTCGTCGGCCCGCCGGCCACGCCGCCTGAACGGGACGCCGACAGCGTCGTACTCGTCTTCCGACCAGCCGATGCCGAGCCCGACATCGAGGCGACCACCGCTCACGACGTCGAGCGTGGCGAGCTGCTTCGCCAGGAGGATCGGCGTGTAGTACGGCATGATGAGCACGCTCGTCCCGAGCCGTACGCGCCTCGTCGCGCCGGCGACGTAGGCGAGCGACACGATCGGATCGAAGACGCGCTCGAAGGCCTTCGGCCACGGCTGGCCGGGCATCGGTGGGTAATCGCCCTTCGGCTGGATCGCATAGAGCAGCCGCTGGAACACCCAGACCGAGTGGTAGCCGAGCGCCTCGGCGGTCTGGGCGACGCGCATCTGATTCTCCGGCGTGGCCCACGCCCCCGCCATGGGGAGCGCCACGCCCAGCTTCATCGCGATGTCCAGTTCATGAACTTGGGAGGGGGGCCAGGAGGCCTCCCCTCCCAAACCCTCCCCTTCGCGCGAGCCGCGACAACGCGGGCCGTTTCGCGCGGCGACGAATACCAACAGCGCATGATCATCGACGCCAATCCGACCGTGTGGGCAGGATCCGGTCGGCGATCAGGTTCCGCATCATCTCGAGCGTGCCACCGCCGATCGCGAACATGCGGGCGTCGCGCACCATGCGCTCGAGCGGCAAACTCCGGCCGTAGCCGGCGGCGCCGTGGATCTGAAGTGCTTCGCTGGTCACCCACTGTGCCGTCTCCGCCGCCAGCGTCTTGGCCTTGGCCGCCTGGAGCGCGTCGGGAAACTCTCGTCCGGCGTCGGCCGCTGCCCGATGGATCATCAACCTCGCGGCGTCGATCTTCACCTCCATGTCGGCGAGCTTCCAGCGAATGCCCTGGAAATCGGCGATGGGCCGGCCGAACTGCCGGCGCTCGAGGGCGTAAGCGCGGGCGCGCTCGTAGGCGCCCTGGGCGAGGCCGAGCGCCACCGTGGCCGCCCCGAGGCGCTGGCCGTTGTAGGCGCGCATCAGCTTCTTGAAGCCGTCGCCGGCGGGCACCAGCACGTTCTCGTGCGGCACGAAGCAGCGCTCGAAGTGGAGCTCGCCCTCGGGGATCGCGCGCAGCCCCATCATGTACTCGCGCCGGCCGATGGTGAAGCCGGGCGCGTCGCGCTCGACCAGAAGTCCGCCAATCCCCTCGTCCCCCGGACGCTGGCCAAAGCGCGCGAAGACGAGGTAGAGCCGTGAGGTCCCGGCGCCGGTGATGTAGCGCTTGTGCCCGGAAAGGAGGAATCCTCCGCTCGTCGGCTCTGCGCTGGTCGTCATGTCGGTCGCTGCCGAGCCAGCCTCCGGCTCGGTGATCGCAATCGCCGGCTTGTCGCCCTCGAGGACCCAGGGGAAGTAGCGCCACTTCTGGGCCTCGGTGCCGTAGGCGCGGAGCGCGCCAACCACGCCGAGGCTCCCTTCGACGACGATCCGTCCCGTGACGCCACAGGCGCGCGCAACCTCTTCGATGACGAGCACGACGTCGAGGATCGGCCGGTCGGCGCCGCCGTGCTCGCGCGGGATCGTCATGCCCATGAAGCCACCGGCGACGAGATCCTTGACGTTGTCCCAGGGATACTCCTCGCTCTCGTCCCAGCGCGCCGCCCGTCCGGCGAACGTTCCGTCGGCCAGGTCACGGGCGCGCTGGCGCAGTGCCTGCTGCTCGGCGGTCAGGTGGAAATCCATACCTTAGATGTGGATGGCCTGGCCGAGCGCGCCCAGGGTGGCTTCGAGCGCGGCCTCCGACAGCGTCGGGTGCGCGTGGATCGTGTGAATGATCTCCTCCAGCGTTGCCTCGAGCGTGCGCCCGACGGCGAACTCGTGGATCATCTCGGTCGCCTCCGGTCCCAGGATGTGGACGCCGAGGATCTCACCGGTCGCCTTGTCGGCGACCACCTTGACGAAGCCCTCGGTCTCACCCATCGCGACGGCCTTCCCGTTGGCCGTGAACGGAAACTTGCCCACGCTGATCTCACGGCCGTTCTCGCGCGCTCTGGCCTCGGAGATTCCGATGGAGGCGATCTGCGGCCGGCAGTACGTGCACGACGGCACGTTGCCGTAATCGATTGGACGCGGATCCTTGCCCGCGATCGCCTCGGCGGCGACCACGCCTTCGGCCATGGCCTTGTGGGCCAGCAGGGGCGGCCCGGCCATGTCACCGATGGCGTAGACGCCCTTCACCGACGTCTCCAGCCGCGCCGAGACCTTGACGAACCCGCGGTCGAGCGTGACGCCGAGCGCCTCCAGTCCGACGCCCTTCACGCGGGCGGCGCGGCCGACGGCCATGAGCACCTGCTCGGCCTCGAAGCGACCGCCGTCGGTCTCGACGACGACGCCGGCGCCGCCGGGTTTCACGGACTGCACTTTCACGCCCGTCTGGCTCGTGATGTCGCGGCGGGTGAACGAGCGCGCGAGATGGGTGGAGACCTCTTCGTCCTCGATCGGGACCAGTCGGGGCAGCGCCTCGAGGATCGTCACCGCCGTCCCGTACGTCGCATAGACGTCGGCGAACTCGACCCCGACGGCGCCGGCGCCGATGACGATCAGCGACTTCGGTGCGCGCTCCTGTCGCACGGCGCCGTTGGACGAGATCACGAGCTTCTCGTCGATCGTGATGCCGGGCAGCGATTTGGGCTCGGAGCCGGTGGCCAGAATCACCGCGCGCGCCTCGATGGTGTCGGTCCTGCGCTTGATGGCCTCGGCGTAATCGGCCTCGAAGCCCTGCACCCGGATCCCGAAGTCACCGGCGCGCTTGAACAGATGGACGACCTCGGCATTGCGGAGCAGGGCCTTGGTGGGGATGCAGCCCCAGTTCAGACACACCCCGCCGGGACGATCGTCCTCGACCGCGGCGACGCTCAGCCCGAGCTGAGCGCAGCGAATCGCGGAGACGTACCCGCCCGGCCCCGTCCCGACCACCGCCACATCGACCTTATGCGTCGCCATTCCCGCCCCCGAGATGCGCCCCCATATTCGCGCGATGCCCGCCCGTGAAGCCGTCGCTCGAACGACCTGGTCCGCGGCGGGTGCGAGAAGTTGCGGGGCGGGAGGCGGGCGGGGTCCGCCGACCCGTTCCGCGCCGCGGACGTCCGGGAGAGTCGTGTTGTATGGAACATCGCCACGTGACCACCGTCTCGCGCACGTGGTCGCCGGATCTCGCCCGCCTTCCGCCCGACAGCATTCTCACACCAGCAACCGCAGCGGCTCTTCGAGATACCGCTTCACGGTCTGCAAGAACCGCGCGCCCATGGCCCCATCCATCACCCGATGGTCACACGAGATCGTCAGCATCATGCGCCGGCCCACCGTGACCTCGTCCCCGTCGGCGACGGGCACGCGACGGACGGAGCCGACGGCGAGGATGGCGCCCTCGGGGGGATTGATGATGGCCGAGAACTCGGCGACGTCGAACATGCCGAGATTCGAGATCGAGAAGGTCGCGCCCGACAGCTCGTGGGCCTTCAGCTTCCGCGCGCGCGTCCGCTCGGCCAGGTCGCGTGACTCCACGGCGATCTGCCCCAGGGACTTGGCCTGGCAATCGCGCAGCACCGGCGTGATGAGGCCCTCCTCCAGCGCGACGGCGATACCGATGTGGGCGCGGTGCCAGACGCGAACCGAGTCGCCCTGGAACGAGGCGTTCACCTCCGGGTGCTGCAGCAGCGCCAGCGCGCAGGCGCGGATGACGAGATCGTTCACCGAGATCTTGGGCGCGCCGTCGAGCGCGTTCAGCTCCTCCCGCAGCTCCCACGCGCGGTCCATCGCGACTTCCGACGTCACGTAGAAGTGCGGTACCGGGGCCTTGCTGAGCGGCATGCGCTTGGCGATCGTGGCGCGGATCTGCGTGAGTGGACGGTCCTCGTACTCGGGGCCGGTGACGCCCGGCAACGCGCGCGCAACGGCCGGTGCTGCCGCCGGCGCGGTCGTCGCGGCTTCGACGTCGCGACGGATGATGCGTCCACCGGGGCCGCTGCCCTGGACGACTTTCAGATCGACACCGCGCTGAGCGGCGACCTTCTTGGCGAGCGGCGACGCCTTCACGCGCCCACCGGCAAGCGGCGCAGCGGACGCCACCGGCGCCATCACGGGAGTCGACGGCCCGGGCGCTGGCTCGCGGCGAGTCTCGATCTGAATCCGAGAGCCCGCCCCCGGCCCGTCAGGAGATTTCGCCGGCGCCGGCTGACGTGCGGCCGGATCTTCGCTCCGTGGCTGGGGCGGCACGGACGTCGGTCGATCGGAGGTTGCTCCGGGCGCCGACGCTTGCCCAGCCGGCTTACCAGCTGCCGAGGCAGGCGGCGCTGCGCCCGAAATCAGAGACGCGATGTCGTCGTTCGGCTCGGCGATGACGGCGATGAGGCTACCGACCGGAGCACGGTCACCAGCGCCGACGAGGATCTTCCGAAGGACCCCGGCGCCGAACGCCTCCATCTCGACGTCGGCCTTGTCGGTCTCGATCTCGGCCAGGATGTCTCCGCCCTGGACGCGATCGCCCTCCTTCTTCAGCCACTTGATGACCTTCCCGGTGTCCATGGCCTCGGACAGCTTGGGCATCACCACCTTGCTCACGGCCATGGTCAGCTCCTCTCGGCGTAGCAGACGCGGCGGATCGCCTCCATGATGCGTTCCTTCGACGGCGTCTTGGCGCGTTCGATTCCGCGCGCATAGGGCATCGGGGCATTGGCGCCGGTCACGCGCTCGACCGGCGCATCGAGATCGTCGAAGGCCTGCTCCATGATGAAGGCGGCGATCTCGGATCCCATGCCGGCGAAGCCAGCGCCCGCCTCGACCACGACCGCCCGATGCGTCTTCCGCACCGAGCCGATGATCGTTCCGGCGTCCATCGGGCGCAGCGTTCGGGGATCGACGATCTCGACCGAGATCCCCTCCTTCTCGAGCTCCTCGGCCGCTTCCAGCGCCCGGTACATCATGCCCATGTAGGCGACGACGGTCACGTCGCGGCCCTCACGCCGGACGATCGCCTGGCCGAGCGGGATGACGAAGTCGGGATCGTCGGGCACTTCGCCTTTCACCGCGTAGAGCGTCTCCGACTCGATGAAGATCACGGGATTGTCGTCGCGGATCGCCGCCTTCAAGAGGCCCTTGGCGTCCATCGGCGTGCTCGGTCGCACGACTTTCAGTCCCGGGACGTGGTAGAAGTACACCTCCATCGACTGGGAGTGCTGAGCCGCCAGCTGGTGGGCCGGCCCACCCGGGCCGCGGATGACGATGGGCACGTTGTACTGGCCGCCCGACATGTAATGCATCTTCGCGGCCGAGTTCACGATCTGGTCGAGCGCGAGCAGCGCGAAGTTGAACGTCATCATCTCGACCACGGGACGCAGCCCGACCATCGCCGCCCCGATCCCGACGCCGGTGAAGCCCGACTCGGCGATGGGCGTATCGACCACACGCTTCGGCCCGAACTCCTTCAGCAGGCCCTGGGTCACCTTGTAGGCGCCCTCGTACAGGCCGACCTCCTCCCCGATCACGAAGACGCGCGGATCACGCTTCATCTCTTCGCGCAGGGCGAGGTTGAGCGCCTCGCGATAGGTCATCACCGCCATCCGTCAGTCCTCCTTGTAGATGTCGGTGAGGAGCCATTCGACCGGCGGCTCCGGTGAGGCGTCGGCGAAGGCCACGGCATCGTCGATGCGGTCGTTGACGTCCTTCTCGATCGCCCGGACGTCCGCCTCGCTGAGCCAGCCCGCCTTGAGGGCCTTCTCGCGGAAGAGGGAAATCGGATCGCGAAGCTTCTCGCGCTCGACCTCCTCCTTTGTCCGATAGACGGCCCCGGCCGGGTCGCGCATGGAGTGGCCGCGGAAGCGGTAGGTGCGGGCCTCGATCAGCGCCGGCGTCTTGTCCGTGCGAGCGCGCTCGACGGCGCGGCCGACGACGTCGCGAACGGCCAACACGTCCATGCCGTCGACCGGCTCGGAAGGAATGCCGTAGACTTCGCCGAACTTCCAGATCTCGGTCTGGGCCAGCGCGCGCTCGAGCGAGGTCCCCATGGCGTAGCGGTTGTTCTCGCAGATCCAGATCATCGGCAGCTTCCAGAGCGCGGAGAGATTCATCGCCTCGTGGAACTCGCCCTCGGGCACGGCGCCGTCGCCGAAGTAGCACACGCAGACCTGGTCGCCGCCCTCGTAGTTGATGGCGAAACCGACGCCGGCGGCCAGGGGGAGATGGGCGCCGACGATGGCGTGGCCGCCGAGGAAGTTCACGCTCTGGTCGAACAGATGCATCGAGCCGCCCTTACCCTTGCTCAGGCCGTCGCGGCGGCCGAACAGCTCGGCCATGGCCCGGCGTGGATCGCAGCCCTTGGCCAGGCAGTGACCGTGCTCGCGATAGGTCGAGATCGCATAGTCATCGCGTCGCAGCACCGACGAGGCGCCGGCGGCGACGGCTTCCTCACCGATGGAGAGGTGGAGGAATCCACCGATCTTGCCCAGGGCGTACGCTTCAGCCGCTTTCTCCTCGAAGCGGCGGATCAGCATCATGTCGGCGAGCAGGCGGCGGGCCAGCTCGGCATCGACGGCCGGCGGACCGGCCTTGTTCGCTTCGGTCTTCTGCGCCATGTCTCCTCCTACCGCCCCCCTACCATCGCATCACGCTCAGCTCGTCCACCGATAGCCGCTGGCGGACCCGGAAGATCGCGACGATGATGGCCAGGCCGACGGCAACCTCGGCCGCCGCCACCGCCATCACGAAGAACACCAGAGCTTGCCCGTCGGGATTGCCGGTTCGCTGGCCGAAGGCCACCAACGCGAGGTTGGCGGCGTTGAGGGCCAGCTCGATGGACATGAAAATCACAAGTGGGTTCCTGCGAATGACGACACCAACTACACCAATGGTGAAGAGCGCCGCGGAGAGCGTGAGGTACCACGACTCGGGGATCATCGGACGCCCACCTCGCGCTCGGCTCGCCGCGGCGGCGCGCTTGCACGCAGGCTCGCCTCGGGCCCGGGGCCCGGCGACTGGGCGGCGCCCTCCCGACTCCTGGCGAGGAGCAGGACGCCCACCATGGCGGCCAGCAGCAGCACCGACGTCAGCTCGAAAGGAAGCAGGTAGTCGGTGAAGAGCAGGCGCCCGATGGTGGCCACACTGCCGGACGCCGTCGCACCCGTTGCCGCCGGCGCGGCCGCGCGCGAGGCCACCAGCAGGAGCAGCTCCAGCAGCAACGCACCGCCCAGCGGCGCTGCGAGCAGCCGCCAGGCCTTGCGCGGATCGGGGCCCGTCTCCTCCTTGCCGGGGATGAGCACCATGATCGCGAAGACGAACAGGACCATGATCGCGCCCGCGTACACGATGATCTGCGCGGCAGCCAGGAACTCGGCGCCGAGCATCAGGTAGAGCGCCGCGACGCATCCGAGGTTCATCACGAGGAAGAGGGCGCCGTGGATCGCATTGCGCCGCAGGACGAGGCCCAGCGCCGCCGCGACGGCGATACCGGCGATCACCAGGAACGCCACGCGCGCCATCATGGGCGGCGGTCGGCCGGGATCGGCACCGGCGAAGTCGGCCGTCCATCGGGCCCCGCCGGCTCCAGCGCCAGCAACGCTTCCTTCGAATAGATCATTCCGCCCCGGCTGTAGGACGAGAACTCGAGGATGCCGGTGTCCATCCGGATGGCGTCTTCGGGACACGCCTCGACACAGTAGCCGCAGAACACGCACTTGCCGAGGTCGATGTCGAAGCGGGACGGCACCTTTTCGATCTCGGGGTTCGGATGCTCGTCGGCGACGATGTAGATGCAGCGCGCCGGGCAGACCGTTTCGCACATCATGCACGCCACGCAGCGCGGTGATCCGTCTTCGCGGCGGACGAGCCGGTGCAAGCTGCGCAGGCGGGGCGCCAGCCGGCGCCGCTCGTCCGGATACTGGATGGTGACGGCGCCGCGGGCGTCGCGGCGCCCGAGCGAGTGCGCGATGTGCCGGCCCATGTTCCGGAAGAAGTGCCCGGCCGTGAGGCCGAGCCCCGAGAACACTTCGCGGAGATAGAACCGCTGACCGAGGTTCATGCCGGCCTCGTGATGAGCAACACCAGTCCCGTCAGCACGATGTTGGCGATCGAGAGCGGGAAGAGTGCCAGCCAGCCCAGGCGCATGGCCTGATCGTACCGGAAGCGCGGCAGCGTCCACCGGATCAGCATCAGGAAGAAGATCATCACCACGACCTTAGTGACGAAGCTGCCCACCTGGAGCAGCGTCACCACCAGCGGCGGCAGCGCCAGCGTCGCGCCCCACGGGAACTGGAAGCCGCCGGCGACCAGGTAGGGCACCTGCCACCCGCCGAGGAACAGCGCGGTCGTCATGCCGGCGACGACGATGGTTTCGAGGAAGTCGGCCATGGCGAACATGCCGAACTTCATGCCGCTGTACTCCACGAAGTAGCCGATGATCTCCGACTCGCCCTCCGGCGTGTCGAAGGGGATGCGCTTCGTGGACGCGATGCCGGCGGTGAGGAAGAGCACGAACGCCAGTGGCTGGGTGAGGATGCCCCACTTCGGGATCCAGCCCCACAAGAGCTGGCCCTGAGCGCGTGCGATTGACTGGAGGTCGAGCGAGCCGTAGACCATGATCACGCCGATGATGGAGGCGCCGATGGCGATCTCGGCCGAGATCATGAGCGCCGCCGCCCTCTGGCCGCCCAGGAGCGCGAAGTTGTTCCCCGACGACCAGCCCGCCATCATCACGCCGTAGACACCGAGCGAGAGCATCGCGAACACGTAGAGCACGCCCACGTTCAGGGTCACCGCCTGGAGCGGGATCTCACGGCCCGCTGCGTGCAGCACGTTGCCGAACGGAATGGAGGCGAAGGCGACGAGGGCGAAGAAGACCGACACGAACGGGGCCAGGCTGAAGAGGAACCGGTCGGCACGGGCCGGCCGGAAGTCCTCCTTCGCCAGCATCTTGATCGCATCGGCCAGCGGATGGAAGAGACCGAACAGCCGCAGCCCCAGGATCGAGGCGCGATTGGCGCCGATGCGGTCTTGCATGATCGCCGACTGCTTGCGCTCGACCCAGGTGAGCAGCCCGCCGAGGTTGAGGACGAACATCATCACGAACATCACCCGGCCGAAGACGATCCCGACGTCAGCGATCACTGCGCCATCCGTCCCGTGTCGCCGACCGACTGGTACGTCATGCCTCGGAAGGCCTCGACGTTCGCGGCGAGCTCGACGAACCAGTGCTCGGCTCGGGTCGCGGTACCGGCGTGGCCGAGCGTCCCCAGGACTTGTCCCACGATGTCCCATTCGGGCCGCACTTCGCCGAGGGGTTCCGCCGCCGGCCGGAACCGCTGGACGCGCCCCTGAAAATTCGTGAACGTGCCGTCGCGCTCGACCCACGCCGCCGTCGGCAGCACGAGCTGGGCCAGGGCGCTGGTTCGGTTGGCATTCGTGCCCGTGAAGATCAGCGTCTCGAGGGCCCGGAGGGCTCGGGTGACGTCGGCTTCCGGCCACGTGCTGTCGAACAGGTCGTGACCGAAGACCCACAGCGCCTTGATACGACCGTTGCGTGCCGCCTCGAGGATGGCGGCGACATCGCCGTCGAGGCCGATCAGCTCCCCACCGCGCGTGTTGGGGTTCTTGTCGGCGCGAATGAGCAGGTCGTCCTGGTCGCCCGGCGTGCGCGGCGGCACCCTGAACCCGACGTGGCGCGAGCCTCCCAGGGCCTCGGCCAGACGCTTCACCGCGATCAAATCCTCGTTGGCCATCTTCGGTGACGCCAACACGCCGACGGCATCCGGAGCGTGCCGACCGAGCGCCCGCGCCGTCTCGGCGATGGCTGTGTCCCACGGCACGGGCTCTCCGCGCCAGACCGGCATCGTCAGACGGCTCGCGTCGTCCACGAACCCGTAGCCGTAGCGGCCCTCGTCGCAGAGCCACCACTTGTTGACGTCGGCGTTGAAGCGCGGCTTGAGCCGGGCGACCCGCTTGCCGCCGGCGTGATGAGGGCGCCTACGATTGACGTGGACCTCGATGTTGCAGCCGCGCGCACAACCCGGGCAGATGGACTTGGCGGTGTCGAGGTACCAGACGCGGACCTGGAAGCGGAAGTCACGGTCGGTGAGCGCGCCCACCGGGCAGATGTCCACGACGTTCCCGGAGTACTTGTTCTCGAGGTCGCGGCCGGGAAAGAGCCCGATCTCCGAGTGATCGCCGCGGTTGAAGATGCCGAGCTCGCCGGTGCCGGTGATCTCGTCGCAGAAGCGCACGCAGCGAGAGCACAGGATGCACCGCTCGGCGTCCAGCATCACGTGCGGACCGAGCGGCAGCGCCTTCGGCTTGTGGACCTTCTCATCGACCATCCGCGGATCGTAGAGACCGTACTTCATGTAGTAGATCTGCAGCCAGCACTCGCCCGCCTGGTCGCAGACCGGACAGTCGAGCGGATGATTGATGAGGTGGAACTCCATGATCGAGCGCCGCGTCTCCTTGACGCGATCGGTCTGCGTGGAGACCACCATGCCGTCGGCGCACTGGGTGTTGCAGGCGATCGTCGGCCGCGGCGTCTTCTCGATGTCCACCATGCAGAGTCGGCACTGGCCCGCGATCGAGAGGCCGGGGTGATAGCAGTAGTGCGGGATCTCGATGCCGAGCTGGCGGGCCGCTTCGATGAGGTTCGTGCCCGGCGCAACGTCGATCTCGCGGGCGTCAATAGTCAGCTTTGGCATGGCGCCACCAATTCATTGAACAGGGCATGGGCACCCGGCCGGGGGAGTGCGAGGGGGGCATAGCCCCCTTTGCTTGAACAATCGCCCGCCCATGCCCCTCCGCAATCATGCGTATTCTTCTTCGCTCGGCCGATCAGAGTCGCGACCATCGTCATTTCCGGATCAGCACTTCGAACTCGTCACGGAACTTCTCGATGTAGGAGATGTAGGGTCCGACGGCGCCGTCGTAGAACGCGCAGATGGTGGTGCCGGCGCCGCGCTTGGATACGTCGAGGATCGTGTCGAGATCCTCCTTGCGGCCATGGCCGGCCAGGATGCGCTCGCTCATCTTGTAGATCCAGCCCGTGGACTCGCGGCACGGCGTGCACTGGCCGCACGACTCGTGAGCGTAGAAGCGGGCCACCACCATGAGCGCCTCGGGGACCGATACGGTCTCGTCGAACACGATGACGCCCGCCGAGCCGGCCATCGTTCCCGCGTTCCTGAGCCCGTCGACGTCCATCGTGACGTCGATCTCGTCGGCGCGCAGGATCGGTGCCGAGGATCCGCCCGGCACGACGCCTTTGAGGCGGCCGTTTCCGGAGACGCCGCCGGCCCGATCGATGAGCTGGCGCAGCGTGATGCCGACCGACTCCTCGTAGATGCCCGGCCGCTTGACCCGGCCCGACACCGAGTAGATGCGGGTGCCGCCCATGGTCTTCGTCCCGAGGCCGGCGAACCAGGCGGCGCCGCGATTGATGATGTGCGGCACCTGCGCGATCGTCTCGACGTTGTTCACGATCGTCGGCATGCCGAAGGCGCCCTTGATGGCGGGGAAGGGCGGCTTGACCTTCGGCCAGCCCTTCTTGCCCTCGAGCGACGAGATCAGGCCCGTCTCCTCGCCGCAGATGTAGGCGCCGGCGCCCCGGTGGACCACGATGTCGAGGCCGGCACCGAGCAGGCCGGCGTCGTACGCGTCTTTCACCGCCGCCGCGAAGCGACGCTGGGGCTCGACGTACTCACCGCGGATGTAGACGAACGCCTTCTCGCACCGGATGGCGCGCGCGGCGATCAGCATGCCTTCGATGAGCGCGTGCGGGTCGCGCTCGAGCAGGTAGCGGTCTTTGAAGGTCCCGGGCTCGCCCTCGTCGGCGTTGATCACGAGGTAGACCGGGCCGGTGTGGTTCTTCGGCACGAACGACCATTTCATCCCGGTCGGGAATCCGGCGCCGCCGAGGCCCCGAAGGTTCGCCTTCTTCACCTCGTCGGTGATCGCCGCCGGCTCCATCGCCCTGGCCTTCTCCCAGGCGGTGTAACCGCCGGTCTCGCGATACACGGCCAGCGTGTGAGCGTCGGCCCGGTCGAAGTTCCGAGTCAGGATCTTTTCCGTCACTGGAGCCTCACCAGGATCCGATCGACCTTCTCAGGCGTGAGGTCGAACTCGTAGCGGTCGTCGACCTGCATCATCGGGGCATGCTCGCACGCGCACAGACACTCGACGCTCTGCAGCGTGATGCGCCCGTCGTCAGTGGTCTCCCCGACGGGGACGCCGAGACGCTGCTTGAGGTGCTCGATGATCCGCGGCGCCCCCGCGAGATGGCACGAGAGGTTGTGGCAAACCGCGACCACGTGGCGTCCCTTCGGCTGTTGAAAGTACAGCGTGTAGAACGTGACGACCTCGTGGACGTGGGCGGGCGACAGGTTGAAGAGCGTGGCGACGTACTCCTCGGCTTCCAGCGAGACGTGGCCGAAGGTGTCCTGGGCCATGTGGAGGACGGGCAAGAGCGCCGCGCGCGGATCGGGGTACAGCCCCTGCAGGCGCCGCACCTCGGCGAGCTGCTCGGCGGAGAACTCCACGCGAACCGTGCTCATGCTACCGGCGGCTCGGAGCACGGCTCGATCCGCGGGTGGCCCGTCCGGGGTGCGCGTGGATTCATTGTATCGGCGGCTCGGAGCACGGCTCGATCCGCGGGTGGCGTGTTCGGGGTGCGCGTGGATTCATCGATCCAGCTCGCCCCCGATCATGTTGACCGAGCCGAACGTCGGGATCAGGTCGCCGATCCACTCGCCCTCGATCATCCGGTGCAGCGCGGCGAGCGGCGGCAGACAGGGCGGCCGGCAGCGAACACGATACGGCCGGTCGGTGCCGTCGGACACGACGTAGAATCCGAGCTCGCCGTTGGCGCCTTCCACCGCGGAGTACGCCTCGCCAAGAGGCGGCCGTATGCCGTAGCCCTCCATGATCAGCATGAAGTGGTTCATCAGGCCTTCGATCGACCCGTAGGTGGTCTCCTTCGGTGGCAAGACCACGCGCTTGTCGTGGGCGTTGACCCGCGCCTGCGCGGCGCGGTCCTGGCCCGCGAGATTGGGCGAGAGCGTGATGGGGATCAGCAGCAACCCCTCGGTCTTGCCCTGCTTGCCCTGATCGACGTAGGCGGCGGGGTCGAGCGGCCGGCCCTCGTGGTCCACGTTGATCGGCCCGCCCGGCATGTGGTCGAGCGCCTGCTCGGCGATCCGCATCGACTGCTCCATCTCGGCCATGCGGACCAGATAGCGCGCGTAATTGTCGCCGGCGGTCTGCGTGACGACCTGCCAGTCCAGATGGTCGTAGGCGTCGTAGGGCTGGGCCCGGCGGACGTCGTAGGGGACGCCCACCGCGCGTAGCAGCGGCCCGGTGATCGCGTAGGCGATCGTCTCGTCGCGCGAGAGCGCCCCCACGCCGACCATGCGGTCCATGAAGATCCGATTGCCGGTGAGGAGCCGGTGGACTTCCTCCAGCACCTCGCGCACCTGCTTGAACGCCGCGCGCATCTGGTCACCGAAGGCTGGCGGCAAGTCGGCCTTCACGCCGCCCACCCGTCCGTAGGAGATGGTGAGGCGCGCGCCGGTGACCTCCTCGACCAGCTCCCACAGGAACTCGCGGGCCTTGATCATGTAGAGGAAGACGGTGAAGGCGCCGAGCTCCATGGACGAGGCGCCCACGCACGTCAGGTGATCGCAGATGCGCGAGATCTCCGCCATGACGACGCGGATGTACTGGCAGCGCTCGGTCACGGTGATGCCGAGCAGCTTCTCCACCGCCGCGCAGTACCCGAAGTTGTTGATCAGCGGGGAGACGTAGTTGAGGCGGTCGGTGTACGGAATCGCGTTGTTCCAGCCGCCGACCTCGCAGTCCTTCTCGAACGCGCGATGCAGGTAGCCGATCTCGACGTCGGCTTTGCGGATCACCTCGCCGTCGAGCTCGGTGACGATCCGGATGATCCCGTGCATGGCCGGGTGCTGCGGCCCGACGCCGAGCTGCATGGGCTGGGTGCCGCCGCCGGTGCCAGCGCCTTCCCCGAGCATGAACTCGCGCGTGGTGGCGGGGCCGGACGGCGCGGCGTCCATCAGATCTTGGGGCCGATCAGCGGCTGACGGCGATTGATCGGATAGTCCTTCCGGAGCGGGTGGCCGACGAACTCCTCGTAGAGCAGCAGACGCTTCGGGTTCGGATGGCCGGCGAAGCGCAGGCCGAACATGTCCCACACCTCGCGCTCGAACCAGTCGGCAATGGGCCAGAGGCCGCTGGCCGTCGGCACCACCGGGTCGTCTTCAGACACACGCACCTTCACGCGCAGACGATGGTTGTGAGGCACCGAGAGGAGGTGATAGACGACCTCGAAGCGCGGCCCGTCCTCGCGGCCGGGGAACTTCGAGTAGTCCACCGCGGTCAGGTCCGCCAGCATGTCGAAGCCGAGCGCGCCGTCGTCACGACAGTGGCGCAGGACGTCGAGCAGCGCGCCCCGCTCGACCAGCGCCGTGTGGTCACCGCGATGTGCGTGCGTCTCGGCGAGGGCCCCGCCGAAGCGGGCCTGCAGCGCGCCGAGAATCGCCTCCCCGTCCACTTAGAACCTCTGAGCGCCCGTGGCGATCTTCTCCTGGAGCTTCATCAGGCCATCGATCACGCTCTCGGGGCGCGGCGGGCAGCCAGGGATGTAGACGTCGACCGGGATGATCGTGTCGATGCCCTGCACGGTGGCGTAGTTGTCGTAGAAGCCGCCCGTGCACGTACACACGCCGAAGGCCACGACCCACTTGGGCTCCGTCATCTGGTCGTAGATGCGCTTCAGCACGGGCGCCATCTTGTGGCTGATGGTGCCGACGACGAAGAGCACGTCCGCCTGGCGGGGCGAGAAGCGAGGCAGGCCGGCGCCGAAGCGGTCGATGTCGTAGTGCGAGCAGGCCGTGGCCATGTACTCCATGCCGCAGCACGCCGTGACGAACGGGTACTGGAAGATCGAGTATTTCCGGGCCCAGCCGATGGCCTCGTCCAGGCGGGACGTGAAGAACGAACCTACTCCCACTCGAACCCACCCTTCCGCCATATATAAAGGAAGCCGAGCATGAGGATGCCGAGGAACACCAGCATCTCGACGAAGCCGAACCAGCCGAGCTGGTTGAAGAGCAGCGCCCAGAGGATGACGAAGAAGATCTCGATATCGAAGATGATGAAGAATATCCCGATTGTCGAGAACTTGATGGCAAACCGCCCCTCAGTGATCTGGATCGGATCCTTCCCGCATTCGAAGGGCTCTTCTTTGACCGGCGTCAGCCGGCGGGGCGCCAGGAGGTGAGGCAGCCCG
>WNGM01004593.1_pt1 | contig 19151 bp, 16 predicted proteins | sample 5400571 | NCBI WGS metagenome assembly WNGM01 (sample SAMN13153378, study PRJNA577476) | soil metagenome | isolation source: 100 cm soil or saprolite under Garry oak tree replicate 2 | place: USA:California | collected 2016-06-15 | reverse complement strand
GAATTTACTGTAACATGCTAAAAATGGCATTGTCAAGGAACAATCTTCCCTCCTTTCTCAAAAACATTGACTTCCTCCCAAATTTCAGTATACTAAAGATGAGTAAAGAATAAATAAATCTAGCACTGTCACTACCGCTTTTCAATCCTTTCCTTACGCACGTATTCTTATCATCTTTACGCGAGAAAACAGGTTCATCGAGAAAGGAGGCTTAAGTAACAGTAGCGTAATCGCTGTATTTCGTTCTCAGGCATGGATACTTATTAGACAATGTTGTCACATTCGAGGAGAAAAAGATGAAAATAAGAGGCGAGGAGGTCCTCCTCCCATGCTCTATGATTGGTGGATACCCACGACCGCATTGGCTCCAAGGGAGAGTGTTCGGCTCTTTGCACGAGCCACTGTACCGCAGTATGGATCTTCGAATAGCTTATGAGGATGCGGTTAGACTAGCCGCTCAGGATCAGGAGTGGGGCGGCCTCGACATTCTGGCCGACGCACAGCAATATATGCCATGGGAGACACCAGCTTTCCAGATTGAGCCGATCTTCCACTACAATACAGAAATGCTCGAGGGTTTTCGCCCCTGGGGACCTCCCAATTCAATCAAGAAGTACGAAAAATTCTATATGGCCGAGTGCGTCGATAAGATCCGCTGGGTCCGACCTATATTCGAGGGCGTGTTGTCAGCTATGAAAGGAGCGACCGATAAACCGTTCAAGATCAGCTGCTTCGGACCAGGACAAAATAGCGTGATCGTATCGGATCACTACTACAACGATAACGTTGCATTGTCGATGGACCTGGCCGCAGCTCTCAACGAGGAGTTCAAATACCTGAGAAATCTTGGGCTGGAGGGCATACAGATTATTGACGTTCTCCCTGCTTATACCCAGGATTTGTGGCAGATTAAGGCCGTGAATCGCATGCTCGAAGGTCTGGACGACCTCATTTCGATCTGGCACATTTGCTATGGCAGCGTGGATGCTCAGACTGATGTCTGGGAAGATAAAGCAGCCGAAATGATGCCGATGTTCGAAACGGCGAACGTCACTGCTGTTCACTTCGAGTCGGCCCATAGGAACTTCAGAGAATTGGAATCGTACCGTGGATTTCCTCGGAACAAGGTGCTTGGACTCGGTTTCATCGATGTGAAAGAACCCAACATCGAGAAGCCCGAGGAAGTTGCTAATCGCATTCGAAGAGTGCTGGATGCTGGCATAGTACCACCCGAGCGACTATTGGTGATGCCCGATTGTGGATTGGGTTACATGAGTCGCACAGTAGCAGCGGCCAAATTGAAAGCAATGGGTGACGGAGTCAGAATAGCACGCGAGGGGTTATAGCACTATCTCATGTCTCAAGCGATAGAGAGCCAATCACACTCTTTTCAAGCTCTCTATCGCTATCTAAAAACGTATTCGTTCAGGAGTCCCACAAGGGTTTGCGGATGCACTCCAACACCCTCTTCTCTTTCAACTAAACCGTAGGCTCACCATAATAAGCACGAGTGCATCTAAGCTCGAAAGCAGTCGGAGTGCAGAGGGCGTAGCCCTTTGCCGGAGCGCGAGGTGTCCCCGCATCATCTCTTTCTTTGTGCCGCCTACGGCGGCGACACAGGTCTTGCAGCAACTTGAATCTAAGGGTACAAAGGCTTGACTTTTAAAAAGAAGGATTGTAATCTTGTTAAGTAAAGATCAATAAAGTCTAATATTGAATAGAGAAGTAAAGTCTAATATGCCTGAAAAACAAAGATTCTTGACAATAACAGAAGCGGCAGAGTTCTTACAAGTCAGCGAAACATCATTACGCCGCTGGACCAACAATGGCACATTACGCTGTTTTCGTGTGGGTGGGCGAAATGAGCGGCGCTTTTTGAAAGAAGATTTACTGGCGTTCATGCAAAAAATCGATCTACAGCTCGATGTGCAGGAGCTAGAAAGTGAAACGTATTCTGATCCTCTTTCAGTAGAACGGCATATCTGCATGTTCTTTGCAAACCAGGAAGAACAATGGCAAATGATGCATCCTTACATTTTAGAAAATCTTCGCAGCGGTGTTCCAGTGCTTTATATTCAGGACAGCACACCACCAGAGCGCCTTAAGGAGCTACTGCGTGTGGAAGGGTTTCCCGTAGAAGATCTAATCTCACGCGGATTATTAAAGATTCTCCCGCCGGAAGAAGCCTACTTGCTAACAGGCCGATTTGACGCCCAACGCATGCTTGCCTTTATAGAGTCAGCTATTTTGGGAGCAATTGCCGCAGGGCATGATCGAGTATTATTAACAGGGGAGATGACGTGGTCACTACCAGATACGCCGGGTGCTGAGAGTATGATGCAATACGAAGCACTACTCAACCCGCTAGTAGACAAGTATCCGGGAGTAACCATTGTTTGTCAATATGACTTGAAGCGTTTTGACGGCCCAAGTGTGCTCGAAGCGCTGCTGACCCACCCGTCAGTACACGTGTCGAGCGGACGAGTAGCCGGGTTTTATGGCTTGTAGGTAATTAAGAGCCGAAAGGAGGTGGAAGTTCACCTGGTAAGATAAAGTATGTACCTCATTAGTGTAATTCCACTTTAGCTGCGTTGGTTAGTCACAAAACAAAGACGTTATTGTAAGGTACAAGAACTCTTTCTATAGCCACACCTCTTGATTTTTGCTCCGCAAAAATCAAGAGGTGTGAAAGAACTACCTTGAACATTTGGAGGCACCTATGTTAATTCGCGGCCAAGCAGTCATGCTCCCCACAAGCATGGTTGGAAACTACCCAAATCCTCGATGGTGGGATGCGAACTTTGCAAGATTCTTTACAGGAGATCAACACCCCCCAGATTCTCTTGAGCGTGAAGCTCTGGAAGACGTTATATCGGCCTTAGCCCATGATCAGGAATCGGCTGGACTAGACATCATTTCTGATGGACGTGTGCAGGGCGATAACTATGCCGACCAGGCAGTCTATTACTACTACAAGCGCATGGGTTACGACCTTAAAGGTGGCTACCTGGGCTTTCCTATTTACAGTCGCTTACATGCCGCTACGTTAACCCAGGAAGTCAAGCGGCGAGGAGCGATAATGGTGGAGCAAGCCAAAGCGCTCAAGAAAGCCACGAACAAACCCACTAAGGTACAATATACAGGCATTCAGGTGTTTGCTCAGGCTACCAATGACCTGCACTACAAGTCTAGCCGTGATCGGGCAATGGATATTGCCAAAGCAATCAACGAAGACATTCTCGAAGTAGATTCCCTCGGCGTTGATTTCATTCAGCTCGACGAGTTTACCTGGCCCTATGGCTTCGAAGATTGGGCTATCGAGGCTTTCGATCGCGCCGTTGAAGGAGTGAAGAATGCCAAGATCATCTGCCACATCTGCTGGGGCAACTGGGGTGGTACTCCCGCCTACCTTCCCGATCAGACGGCAGAGGCCGGTGAGATTTTTGACCTCACGCAGCGCAAGGGACCAACTCCTGGTGATAGCACATTTGTTATCCCAACAGCTTACCAGGCCAAGATGGACGTGCTGAATCTGGAGACTGGCGGTCGACGTCGTGACTTGAGTGGTCTCGGCACTGTACTTGCACAACACCCACTGCCCAAACACTTACAATTCTGGGCAGGCGTGATCGATGTGAAGAGCACGATAACTGAAACTGCTGAAGAAGTAGCTGACCGCATTCGTGAGATTTTGCAGTTTGTGCCTGCTGATCAACTTGGTCTGACCACTGATTGTGGCCTGATCCTGCTCCAAAGGTACATCGCTATTGATAAGCTGCATGCCCTCGCAGCCGGTACTCAAATCGTCCGTAGTGAACTGGCGCGAACTCCAGTAACAGCCTGATGTAGTTTGTTTTAGCGATCCGATTGATAGCGTCAACTTTCAGAAGGCGTTATCAATCGGACACAAGTGGATAATCACAATTGGAGAAGTGTGATGCCTGTTTTAACATTGGAATGCCCAGAATGTGGACACAAGTTCCAGGGATTAGTTCTAGCAGGGACGCGCCCGCCAGAGGAATGGGTCTGCTCCAAATGTGGCAGCAGGAAGGCAGAAGTAATGCCTGATAAAGAACCCGTTCCACACCCCTGGGAAGGAGAACACGGTGTTGGTCTCTGCCCCTGTTGTAACTGAGGATATAGCATGCGATTGAAAGACAAAGTAGCAATTATCACCGGGGGTGGCTCCGGTTTCGGTGAAGTCACTGCACGCTTATTCGCCAGCGAAGGCGCAGGGGTGATGCTTGCTGATATCAATGGCGAGTCGGCAGCAGCAGTTGCTGAATCAATCAACAATGAAGGTGGTCGTGCCATCTGGGCCAAAACCGATGTAAGTTCTGCCTCCAGTGTTGAAGCAATGGTTCAAGCAACTCTGAGAGCTTTCGAGCGAGTAGATATTCTATTTAACAATGCAGGTATTGAATCCTTCGGCACAGTCATCGAGTGCGATGAAGCGATCTGGGATCGTACGTTCGCAGTCCATGTGCGTGGCGCATATCTGTGTTCGAAGTACGCACTTCCGGCTATGATCAGCAGTGGGCACAGAGGGGTGGTCATTAATGTTTCGTCGGTTGCCGGTCTCGTTGGACTACAACACATGTCTGCCTACAGCGCCGCAAAGGGAGCTATTATAAGTTTGACACGTTCAATGGCTGCAGATTTTGCGCAGCATGGCATCCGCGTAAATTGCATCGCTCCAGGTACTTCAATGACTCCACTGGGCCAACGGCTAATTGAGAACGATACACCAGAAAGATTGGCCCAAAGGCTGAGTCGCTACCCTCTTGGCCGTTTTGGACAACCTGAAGAAATCGCGCGTTCTGTACTATTCTTAGCTTCGGATGATAGCTCGTATGCGACAGGCATGTGCCTGGTAATTGATGGCGGATTAACCGCTGTTTAGAGGCGATTACTCGTGATCGCCTGTCCGCCGAAACCGAGATATGGATGGTTACAAATGGATATTTATCCTCTCTGGATCAATGGTGAACCCTGGGATACGGGCAACTACCTGACTGTAACAGACAAGGCAACCGGTGCTCCCTGGGCAACTGTCAGCCAGGCCGGAGCGAAAGAAGTGAATGCAGCAGTTACAGCAGCAGGCCACGCCTTCGCTAAGAAGTCACTGACAGCTACGCAACGCTATGAAATACTGACGAGAGCTGCCGAACTCATTCGCTCGCGAATTGACGAACTGGCGCTTACGATGGCATACGAGGCAGGTAAGCCATTGCGTGATGCTCGTGCAGAAGCTGAGCGAGCCGCCGATACTTTTACCTGGTCAGCCGAAGAAGCAAAACGCATACATGGTGAGATGGTGCCACTAGAAGCAACACCTGGCTCTGAAAATCGGCTAGCTTTCACCATACGCGTTCCGGTCGGAGTAGTGTGCGCTATTACACCATTTAATTTCCCACTCAACCTAGTTGCACATAAAGTTGCACCAGCGCTTGCGGCCGGCAATGCCGTGATACTCAAGCCTGCATCCTATACACCGGTAGTATCTGCCAAATTATGCGCAATCCTGACTGAAGCAGGGCTACCTCCCGGATGGCTGAACTTCGTTGTAGGACCAGGAGACAGCGTCGGACAGGCTCTGTTAAACGATTCACGTATTGGTTTCTACACCTTCACTGGCTCAATGCCTGTCGGAGAAGCTCTCAAACGCACCATCGGGTTGCGTCGTTGCACACTCGAACTAGGCTCTAATTCAGCAGTGATCGTGCATGAAGATGCGAATATCGCCAATGCTGCTACCCAATGCGCACTGAAAGGCTTCTCCTACTCGGGACAGGTTTGTCTCTCTGTGCAGCGTATCCTGGCCCATCGTGCAATTGCTGACGAGTTTACAGCAAAGTTAGTAAGTGTGACAGGGGGACTGCATATAGGCGACCCGAAAGACCCTGCAACAGATATCGGGCCAATGATCGCCGAAAATGAGGCAAGACGCGCAGAATCCTGGATCCTGGAAGCCGTAGACCAGGGTGCAACACTACTCACAGGTGGGCAGCGAAATGGTGCATTCCTTAGCCCCGCTGTACTGACGAATGTGCAGCAACAAATGCGTGTCGTATGCCAGGAAACCTTTGCCCCGATTGTTGTTGTGCAAACCTACGAGACAATTGAAGAGGCTTTGAGAATTGCCAACGATACCGAATTTGGCCTGCAAGGAGGCATCTTCACAGGCTCGATTGCCGTAGCTATGGAAGCCGCACGCGGCTTTCATGTCGGTGGAGTAATGATCAACGATACTTCTTTCTATCGTGCGGGCCAGATGCCTTATGGTGGTGTGAAGCATAGCGGTATGGGTCGTGAAGGGCCACATTATGCCATCGAAGAGATGACCGAACTGCGCCTTGTAGTGCTCAACCCTCAGGGCTGATGCTCTAACACAAATGAAATGTAATGCGATAATCGATAAAGATAGATCTGTGGGCATAGTTCTTCTGTGAATATGGAAATTGTGTATGCGTCTTGCAAATAAAATTGCGCTGATAACTGGTGCAGGCTCGGGTATAGGACGTGGTATAGCCCGTCGATTTGCTGTCGAAGGCGCTTTACTGGTACTCAGTGATATCGCTGTGGAGGGTTTACGTGAAACAGCGACACTGATAGATGAAGCGCTCGCTACCGAGCGACCTGAGTGGACCACCCCGGCTGCCAACGGCACTTTGTGGTCGCCCTGGGGAAGTTTTATAGTCGGTGATGTATCCGTACGGGCAGATGCCGAGCGCATGGTCGAAGCGGCGATTACTCACTGGGGACGCCTGGATATCGTTGTAAACAATGCTGGGATTACCGGCTCGCGCCAGGCTACTCTCGCGCACAATACACCAGATGAGGAATGGGAGCGAGTGATGGAGGTCAACGTGAACGGAGTGTTCCGTGTTGCCAGCGCCGCAATCAAAAGGATGTTAGAGCAAGGTAGTGGCGCTATAGTCAATATTGCATCTGCTGCCGGGTTTGTGCCGTTCCCAGAACGTGCTGCGTACAACACTTCAAAGGGAGCAGTTATCTCGTTGACACGCGCCTTAGCGTTGGACTACGCCTCCAACCATATTCGGGTCAATGCTATCTGCCCTGGTATGGTTGAGACTGCCATGACACGCTGGCGATTAGACGTTCCAGAACTACGCCAGCAGGTTATCGATATGACTCCCTGGGGACGTATTGGTCAACCGGAAGATATCGCATCTGCAGCAGTCTACCTTACTTCGGACGAAGCCGATTTTGTGACAGGCCATATGCTCGTAATAGATGGCGGCTGGATAATCAAATAAAAACCCATGTATGAAAATGATCAAATAGATAAATCTTGGCATCCATAGGGGTCGATTATGTTGGTTGTTAAATGCATCCTGACACTCGTAGGCACCGATGTATCGCGCACACCGCCGATGTATCGGCCCTGGATGTTCTATTGTCCGCATTTACTAGTTAATGTGTAGTATCACGTCCTGCTGAATTGCAAAAAGGCGAGGAAAAGTTATGTCGGTCTTTACTTCAGATGATAAGAGAATGTCGCTGGCCGAAGCTGCCTCTATAGTGCAAGATGGCATGACCATTGCCATTGGCGGTGGCCTGTCATGGCGCGAGCCGATGGCCTTGCTGCGCGAACTGGTGCGCCAGGGACGATGTAACCTGCACGCAGTAGGTACAGCACACGGTGTAGATATAGATCTTCTCTGTGGAGCTGGTGTCATCAACATAGTAGAGGAATCTTATATAGGCTTTGAACAGGATTTTGGTATGGCTCCAAATTTTCGTCGCGCTTGTGAAAGCGGGCGAGTCCAGGTACATGACACGTGTTGCCACACAATCATCCAGCAGTTGCGAGCTGCCGAATTCGGTGTTCCATTTCTACCAGTGCGAAGTGTGCAGGGTACCGATTTCCTACGACTGCATCCAGAGTATAAAACCATGACCTGCCCTTTCACAAACCTACCACTGGTGCTTGTACCTGCAATCGCTCCGGATGTCGCTATCATTCATGCACAATATGGTGACGTGCAAGGCAACTTAAAGATATTACCGCCTCTGGTCGCTGACCTCTTTTTCATCCGAGCCTCTAAACATGTAATTGCTTCAGTTGAGAAGATTTTACCAACAGACGAACTGCGCGCGATAGAGCCGAACGTGCCGTACTTCTGGGTTGAGTCTGTAGTTGAGGCTTCGTATGGTGCTCATCCCACCTCGTGCTACCCTTTCTATGCCTATGACCGCGCACACCTGACCAGGTACTACCACGCAGCGCAGGCAGGATCAGCCAGGCAGCAAATACTGGGCCGAACGCTTTTGCAAGTGAGTATCTGTCACGTTATGTGTTCGAACCTGCAACCCATGATGAGTATCTTGCACGTATTGGAGGCGAGTCCAGGCTCAAGGTGCTTGAAAGCTGGAAGGATGGCAATGACGCATGGCGTGCTCTCTTCACCGCACCCGAAGGAGCCATCGCATGAACGCAGAACCAATCACCTATGCTACACTCCCTGAAGTAATGATCTACCAGGTTGCTCGTACAATTCAGGATGGCGAATTAGTTTTCCATGGGTATGGCTCACCCGTACCGGCACTCGCTATGCTCTTAGCCAAACGAACCCATGCTTCTCACATGGTACATGTCGAGGGTGCTACGTATGGCATCAACCCCGAGCCACCATTTCTACCCCCAACCTCGAATGACTGGTCTCTCGAACAAGGGAGTGTGATGGCAATCGGAATCAGCGACTTATTCGATATAGCAGCTCGTGGTGACATGGGCCGCATGTTCCTCTCAGGCGTGCAGGTTGATCGCCATGGTAATTTGAACGTCACGGCTATTGGCGATCCTGATTCCCCACGAGTCAAGCTACCTGGAAGCGGCGGTGGCTGTAACCTTTCTGGTGATGTCCAGCACATTACCATCTGGACTACAGGACATCGCGCTCCAACAAATAAAGCTGGTAAACGCCAGTTCCGTTTCGTAAAGCATATAGATTTTATCTCATCCATCGGCCACTTCTCACGTGATGGTATCTCCCGGCAGGCCCTGGGGTTGCGCGGAGGAGGCCCAGATTGGGTCGTGACCGAGTTAGGCGTATTCGATTTTGATCCTGTTACGCACGTCTTACGCCTGCGTGCGCTCTACCCTGATACTACTGTCAAGGACGTGCTGGACAACACCGAATTCGAACCGATGATCGCGCCAGAAGTGAGCATTGTGCCACTACCCACGCCCGAGCACATCACGCTGATCCGTCGTTTTGACCCACTTCGAACGCACCAAAGTGAGTTCAAGTCAACAGACTTGTCCCGGTGCTTCGATCTATAGGAGACATGCTTGTGGATATCACCACCACCACTACCACGAATATTCAATGGAGACAGCTTATCGCGAATTTTGAGAAGAAGAGCGAGCCAATCTATAATGTCCATCGTGAGGACAAAAGAAAGTATGATGCAATCTTTGTTGGAGGTGGGGCAGGGGGACGCTTCGGCTCAGGCTACCTGCGTGCAAGGGGAGGACGACAGCTTATCGTTGATCGCTGGCCGTTCCTCGGAGGGAGTTGCCCTCACCTGGCATGCGTGCCACACCATCTCTTCTCCGAAGCGGCACGCGAACTGGATCTTATGCGCTGGTTCTCAGGAAAACTCTGGTTTCCTGATGCCACTCATCTGCGAGCATCAATCCTTCAGATGGTTCAGCTATTTAAAGAAGGGCGGGGAAGCGCTCATGCATTCATGAACTGGCAATCCAAGGAACAACTTGACCTGGAATACATTCTAAACACCCCTGCTACAGTCATTGATAACCACACAGTCGAGGTAGAAGGCGAGCGATTCCAGGCAGATAACCTCGTACTTGGTACAGGCGCCGAAACGGTGTATCCTAACATTCCTGGAACTCATCTGCATGGTGTCTACGACTTTGCATCCTTGATCGAAGAACTTGACTTCGAACCGCAACGATGTGTAATCATCGGTGGTTCTAAGGTAGCCATCGAATATGGCTCATTCTTCCAGGCGGCCGGATGCCCCACAACTATCGTAGCACGCAAACCGTTGATGCGTACTGCTAGCCTTCACCATGTCGATGAAGACCTGCGCCAGTATGTAGTCGGGGGCATGAGGAAGCGTGGTATGCAAATACTTGAGGGTGTTGAACCGGTCGCAATCAATGGTGACAGCACTGGCAATGTAAAAGAAGTAATTATTCGTGATATGCAGAACGGCACGGAGCAATCCTTGCCATGTGACTTTGCATTTATCGGCACAGGTGAGCGGCCTAAATCCCAGCATTATCGAGAGGTGCTTGGTGTAGCAGTTGGGGAGAAGGGTGAGATTCTTGTTGATAAACACATGCGCACCAGTGTCCCTAATATCTATGCCATTGGTGACCTGATCGGCCCACCAATGGAGATGTTTAAGGCTCGTAAGGGAGGTACGACCGCCGCCCGTAACATTATGGGTGAGCCTTATGAATTCGACTGGACCGATTATCCCGACTTCCTGCATTCTACGTACGAGATAACCTGGGTTGGTCTATCTGAGGAGGAAGCCAGGCAACGATATAACAATGTTGTTGTAATTCAAATGCCTCCTAAGAGCGTACCTCATGAAGATATTCCGCTTCCCTGTGCCGAAGGTACGATGTTGTATGCTTTTATGTATCCTGAGTTATCGGGATTTCAAAAAGCCGTTGTCGATGGTGAAAGCCGCCGCGTACTTGGATTCCATCACGTGGGTTTTGGAGCAAAAGACGCTTTCCAGTATCTCGACCACTTGATGCGCAGGCCTGAGGGAATCACCATCGACGAAATGGGGAATATGAACGAACTGTTCCTGAATCCTGAACATTTCATACAACTTAGCCGCTTGCGTGCCGGTTCGCCTGACCTGCGGGACTTGTAAGTAACCTGCAATGCCATTTGATCAATAAAGGAGGTGAGAAGTCGATGCTTGACCTTTCACAAACACAGGCCTGGTCGTCAGTGCAAAATCTAGTTCCACTGCCCTATCGACGGGTAAGCGTGCAGCACTACGATGGGCCAATGACTGAAAATGCAATAACGAAGCTGCTGCTTAGCCGAGAGGCCTATCGCCGTACCGATTTCATCATCCTACGTGGGAGAGAGAGAGAGACCGCCGTGGTCGCAATAACCCGTGCGGAAAGTGAACCACTCTTTTCACAGATTACATCCGTTGAGCTACTGGCCTTGCCAGATACGTGTGTCTATGCGAAGTGTCCAGCCATTGATCCAGCTAACCGTTCCGCTTTGGCCCAGACTGCATATGAACTTGGCATCGGACCCAATGGCACCCTGGTAGTCGAGGGATTGTACGATCATGTCAACTTCATTCACCATCCCGATCCCCTGGTGGTGCGAATAGTAGAGGTTGCTCCTCCAGAACCGCCAAAAATGTACGGGCTGGCAAAGCAAGTCTTGAGCTACGCTGACCTCCCTCCTATTCGTTTAGAACTGGAGCGTATTGAGGTACTTGACCTGGCGAAAAGCGTACACCCATCGGCCTACTTAGTACCCTGTCGCTCAGGTGGCTTAGATACGCTCTCTGCTCCGGTATATTTTCTGGACCAGCGTCCAGAACGCCACAATTGGACAATGATCGGTTGTGAGCGTAGCCTGCAATTCCACCGGCACTTCTATGGTGATGAACCCCCAAGAGTTGAGATGTGCCCGCGCCGTATTGCTGGTGAGCGCGAAGAATCTACATTGCTAAAATGCTGTATGCTAGAAACTCATATTGAACAAGACAAGAATATGATGATAGTGCCTTGGGGTGCAGATCTCGCAATGGTCGAGTCAGCACTACGAAAGCTATCAGAGGAGGTCGTATATGCCTGAACGAGCGTGGGCCCATGTGGTTGAAGGTCTGCTGACCGGGCGGACAGAGCCACCGCGCAAAAACGGGATAACCATGGTTATCGATAAAGGTCATGGCCCGGCGACAACTGCTGATATGCTTGAGATGTGTGGCGATGTGATTGATCATTGGAAGTGCACCTTCGGCACATCTGCTTTTGTTCCAGCGGATGTACTGCGCCGTAAGCTGTTGTACCTGGCAGCTCATGGAATTCTGACGTATCCAGGAGGAACATTGCTCGAAGTTGCCATTGTGCGCGGAAGTTGCCGTACGTTTATGCAACATGCCCATACATTAGGCTTCAGCGCAGTTGAGATCTCAGATGGCACCATCCCGCTGCCGCTATATCGCCGTCGCAACGTCATCCGTTGCGCGCTCGACAACGGACTAACCGCGATCACCGAGGATGGCAAGAAAGATCCAAAGCAACAACCCACCGCCATCGAACTTGCTGAACAAGCGCTCCAGGATATCGAGTGGGGTGCGCAATTTGTCACGGTTGAATCTCGCGAATCCGGCAAGGGCATCGGCATTTATGATGACAATGGAGCAGTGCGCACGGAAGCAGTGGCAGCCATATGCGAACATATGGGATCAGTGGTTGATCGCCTGATATGGGAGGCTCCGCTCAAGAACCAACAAACGTTCCTGATCCAGCACTTCGGCCCAAACGTCAACCTTGGCAATATTCCAACAGGCGAAGTGCTGGCCCTCGAGGCATTGCGTGCAGGGTTACGCTTTGAAACCTTCTATCGCATTGCCGAGGAATTAGAACGAACCGGCCAGTGGCATCCAGAGACTATCGAGGAGCCAGATACCGCGCAAACGGTATCTGTCGTATCGCCACAAAATAGTGAGAAGAGGTGACTACACTGGTGAAACAGCCCGATGGGTCATCCATGTCTCTCTCGAATCGAGAAAAGAACGAGAACAGTTCGGTACTGGGTGTGGGTAGCAGATTGGCCAGCGGGCCAGCAGCAGAACTCGTGCAGACAGCGTTTGCGCATGAATTGGCAGATCAGTTAGCGTTGTTCAGAGGAATGAGCCTGGCTGACATGGCGCATACAGTGATGCTAATCGAGGCAGGCGTGATCCCACCTGCGGAGGGATCCGCTTTATTGAGTGCGCTGCTAGCCTTGCAAGAGTATCCCCCTGATTTCAATCCCACGCCAGAATCGGGCGATCTCTATACAAACCGTGAAGCCTGGTTGGCGGCTCGGACAACTGCCGTTGGATGGCTCGGAGCAGGCCGCGCGCGTCGCGAATCAACAACCACCGGCTACCGTATCACAGTGCGATCATACGTGCTAGCATTTGCCAGTGCATTGATAAAGGCTGGTACTGCGCTCATTGAACGAGCTGGCGAATATCGTTCAGCGCTCATGGCCGACTATACCTACCTGCAACCTGCCCAGCCGACTACATTTGGCCATTATCTTCTTGGTTTTGCCTATCCCCTACTACGAGACCTTGAGCGTCTTCAGGCGCTATTCAATCGCACGAATCAGAGTCCGGCTGGATGCGGTAGTGTAAACGGTTCGCGATTACCACAGAACCGCCAACGACTTGCTGAACTACTTGGTTTCGAGGGACTGGCGCAGCATGCCCGCGATGCCATGTGGCAACCTGATAGCCCGATTGAGACACTGTCGGTTGTTGTCTCAGCCCTCGTTAACATGGATAGGCTAGCCGAAGATCTACAAATCTTTGCAACTGCTGAATTTGACCTGGTTGAACTTGCCGAGGGTCATGCGCGAGCCAGTGTAATTATGCCCCAGAAGAAGAATCCATACGCGTTGGCATATGTGCGTGGCGCCACGAACGAGTTAATCGGCATGCAGACAAGCGTGGCTGCTCTTGGACGCACACCCTCGGGCCAGGTGGACAATCGTATCTTTATTTATGGTGATGTACCACGCGCACTTGAGATGGCAACGGGTGTTGCCACACTCATGGGCGGAGTGTTAACGGGAATGAGCTTTCATTCTTCTGTAGCTGCTGAACGGCTAGCGAACGGATTCACTACAGCTACTGATCTGGCCGAGATGATTACACTCGAAACTGGCCTTGACTTCCGCACGGCACATCGCATCGTTGGACGACTTGTGCGCGAGGCCACACAAACCAATCGCACCATGCGCGAACTCACAACCGCAGACCTGGATGCAGCAGCACAGGTAATACTGAATCGTCCTCTACATCTTTCAGAGACTGCATTCGCACAAGCAAACGATCCGGCAACAGCGATAGCTGCTCGTCAGGGAATTGGCGGAGCTGCTCCTGAACCGCTTTCTGATATGCTTTCTGAGTGCCGATCCAGCCTGGTTTCCTACACTTCCTGGTACAAAATTGCAACCGCGAAAACCGCGGCTGCAGAAGAGGCCTTGCTACGAACCGTCCAGCAACTTTGTGGAGGTATTTGATGCCTGTTCACTTAACTGACTCACTCATCTATCAGAACTCTTGGGGAACACCCGAGCTACGTGCTCTTTTTGATGATGTGCCACGCACGCGCTCGTGGCTGGAAATCCTGGCCGCACTGGCAGAGACACAGGCGGAGTTTGGCTTGATTCCCCCTGAAGCAGCCCAGGCCATTGCAACAATCTGTCGCACGGTAGAACTAGATGCAGCCTTTTTTGAGGAAGTTCGTGAAGGGTTTGAAACCACCAATCATTCTACATTAGGTTTGATCCGCGCGCTTCAAAGACGTTGCCCCGGCAATAGCGGTGAATGGCTCTATTACGGAGCAACTGTACAGGATATTACCGATACCTGGACCGCCCTGGTACTACAACACGTGCGAGAAATCATTCGTCGCGAACTGAAATCAATCGAGACAAATCTCTCGCAACTTGCAACAGAACACCACGACACAGTTATGGCTGGACGCACACACGGGCAAATAGGTTTACCAATAACCTTTGGCTTCAAGGTGGCTATTTGGGCAATGGAAGTGCGACGTCATCGTCAGAGATTGCTAGACCTTGCATCGCGAATAAACATTGGTCAACTTGCAGGTGGCGTCGGCAGCCTCTCATCACTTGGTCCTCACGCGTTAGAACTACAAAAGAGCTTCATGGAGAGACTCGGCCTGAACACTCCCGCCATTTCATGGACAACTGCGCGTGATTCCCTGGTCGAGTGGTTTAACCTGCTCGCACTTATTGCTTCCACCGGCGATAAAATAGGGCACGAAGTGTATAACCTGCAGCGCACAGAAATCGGTGAAGTCAGTGAGGGTTTCGTCACCGGAACCGTCGGTAGTATTACCATGCCACATAAACGCAATCCGGAGATCTCCGAGCACCTGGGTACACTTGCACGCGTTATCCGGCATGATGCCTCGCTTATAGGTGAGAGCCTTGTTCATGACCACGAGCGCGATGGTCGCTCCTGGAAAGCCGAATGGGCAGTCTTAGCAGAGACCTGTCTGGCGGCTGGCAAATTGCTTGCGTTGTTGCGCATATTGACGGGGACCCTTGTGGTGCATGCAGACCGTATGCAGGCCAACCTGGAAGCAACAGGAGGCTTTATACTCTCCGAAGCTGTGATGCTTGCGCTTGCTGAACGTATTGGGAAACAAAGTGCGCACGCACTGGTGTACGAAACCGCGATGAACGCCCATACTGCCGGTCGAGGACTGAAGGAGGCCATTCTTGGCAATCCTCACATATGCGCCCATCTCTCGTCAAAAGAGATTGAAGCCCTTTTCGATTATCGACAACATACAGGTCATTGTGCTGCGATGGTCGATCAAGTCTTAGCAGAACTTGGAAAGAACGATGAGCTTGGATGAAATAGGAGAAGGGATTTGGCTATATGAATAACTGGGGCGATGCTGCATTTAATCCACGCAGTATAGCGCTTGTTGGCGCTTCGGCCAGGCCTGGGAAACTTGGGCATATACTCATGCGCAACTTGCTTGAGGGTTATCCTGGGAAACTGTACCCGATCAATCCAGGTGAGACAGAGATTATGGGTCACCGGGCGTATCCACGGCTGCAGGACGTACCCCAACAGATAGACCTGGTAGTAATTGCCCTTCCAACAGAGGTCTGTGTTGAGGCCATGCACGATTGCGCGAATGTTGGTGCAACAGCAGCCTTAGTGCTTAGTGGTGGCTTTGCAGAAGTTGGGCCAGAAGGTCAGGCACGACAGGAAGCGCTCCTTGAAGCTGCACGCGCAGGCGGCGTGCGTTTAATCGGACCAAATTGCTTTGGGTTATATAATTGCAACCTGGGTTTGAACGCTTCGATGGGGCTTGGTCTACCACCAAAGGGAGGGGGTATCTCCCTCGTCACTCAAAGCGGCGCTTATGGTATGGCAATCTTTGGATTGGCCCAACAGCGCCGTTTGCTCTTCGCTAAAATCCTCTCGCACGGCAACAAAGCTGACCTGACAGATCACGAGATACTGAACTACTTCGAGCACGACGACGAAACAAAAATTCTCTGCTTGTTCCTCGAATCCGTGAGTGACGGGCGAGCATTTTATGAAGCCCTTGCACGTGTTGCAAAACGTAAACCTGTGGTTATCACCAAAACCGGACGGTCAAACGCTGGTCGACGTGCTGCCGCTTCACATACAGCCGCTTTGACCGGCGATACGACAGCCTTTGTCACCGCGGTACGCCAGGCTGGTGCTATCCTGGCCGAGAGCGGACTGGAGATGGTAGATATCGCCGAGGGACTGAGTCGCCAACCTCGACCACCAGGTAGCCGTGTTGCCATCATCACGAATTCAGGTGGCACAGGTGTAGAACTGGCGGACATGTGCGAGCGCTTCGGGTTGAGCATACCCGAGCTGCCGAAGGAAACTCAGGATCGTATTATGCCCTTAATCCCCTCATATGCGAGTCCTCGTAACCCCGTTGATGTGACACCAGCCTGGGCACGCTATCCCGCAATGTACGCTGGCAGTATCGAGGCATTATATGCATGTAATGAGATTGATATTATCATACCTGTCCTTCTGCAACGTTCGGGCTTGATGCGAGAAAACGTCGAGGCAGTCCGCGATGCAGTGCTGCGCTGCCAGCGCGAACGGAGTATAGCCAAACCAACGTATGTTTGTTGGGTTGTTGGAAATGAAGGAGATGAAAACAAAGCAATCTTACAGGAGAATGACATACCAGTCTACGAATGGCCGGAGCGAACAGCACGTACAGCAGCAGCCATTGCTACATTTAGCGCTGACCACTTCGATCGTGCAGCACATACATCTACGCCAGCATCTTCGCCAACGGGAGTACGTGATCAAGCAGCCAGCATCATTGCTAAAGCACGTACACAGAAGCGCACAATTCTGCTTGAGAGTGAGGTAAAGTCCCTACTGGCAGCCTATGGTGCAAGCATACCACGAGAAACATTGTGTACCAACACGGCTGAGGCTCTGGCAGCCGTTCAGGCGTTGCAAAAGCCGTGCGTAATGAAAATTGTTTCACCTGACATCAGTCACAAATCGGATGTCGGCGGAGTACGAGTCGGTATCTTGCCATCAGAGGTTGGAACGGTGTTTGAGGAGATGTTGGCAGCAATTCGTACCAAACAACCCACTGCGCACATTCTGGGTGTAAGTGTCCAGGAGCTATTACATGGGCAGGAAGTGATTATCGGTGGCCTGCGCGACCCTGAATTTGGGCCAATGTTGATGTTTGGTTTGGGGGGTATTTTCGTAGAAATACTGCACGATACCTCCTACCGACTCGTGCCAGCTACCATCGATGAATTACACACCATGATACGTGAAGTGAAAGGATATCCTTTATTAGCAGGCGCTCGTGGACATGCCACTGTCGATATTGATTCCTTAATACATACATTACAGGCAGTAGCATGGCTTTTGACCGATTTCCCTGAAATCGTCGAACTTGACCTGAATCCAGTCTTTACAGGACCAGATGGCGCTTTCGTTGCAGACGGGCGAGCTGTGCTAGCTGAAAGGGAAGAATCTATCATAGGGGGAACAAACTATGGCAAATGATATGACTGTACGAGCTACATTAGAAATGGGAATGCGCTTTGATGTTGAGACAGGTTCTGGACATCATGTCATACTCGACGCGGCTGAGCATAACGCAGGACAGGACAGCGGCCCGCGTCCAATGGAAATGCTGCTTGTTGCGCTGGCAAGCTGCTCTGGTATGGATATCATCACTATCCTGAGGAAGAAGCGCCAGGAGATTACCGGATATGAGCTTCTAGTTCGCGGAATGCGAGCTGAAGAGCATCCAAAAGTGTTTTTAGATATTACCGTCGAGCATATCTTTACCGGTCACAATATTCGGCCAGAAGCAGTGGAGCGCGCGATTGAACTCACGGAGGACCGTTATTGCGGCGCAAGCGCAATGCTTGGCAAAACAGCTACAATAAAGCATACGTTCCGCATCGTTGAAGAGGGTAAGTGAGATTGGCCAGAATTCGAATTATGCCCTATTTCGCCTCTCGGTTATCGTCCCTGTTCATACGCTTTGCGTATCAACTGCGCCTTCATCTCGAAACGCGGCAGTGTTCCAGGCGGTACTAATTCGACATCTGCCGTAAAAATGAGTTTGTCCCGCATCATGTCTTCGATTTCACGTTTCAGACCCGCCAGGTCTTCAACATCTGTCCCATATTCTACTTTTAGGTGCAAGGGTGGGTCAACACGTGGACCAGGCTGCACTAGCACAATCTGTACTTCGCCCGTTGTACGGGGACGCATTGCCATGAGCACGTCCTTGATAGCGGAAGGCCAGACGTTCACCCCACGTAAGATGAGCAAGTCGTCGGTGCGTCCGATGCAGCGGATGCGCACACCCGTGCGACCACAAACACAGGGGTCAGTCCAGACTATCACACGATCTCGCGTGCGGAACCGAACGAGTGGGACGCATTCACGGTCGATATGGGTGAAGACCATTTCTCCCTGCACTTCTGGCCGATCAAGCGCCAGTGATTGCCCAGTCTCCGGGTCAATGATTTCGAGAATGGCGAAGTCGGGAGCTAAGAAATGCATGCCGCTGCGTTCGTCACAGTCGGCGGCATAGACAGGGATTAGGTCGGCGTTGCCGATGCCCTCAGTCACGAATGCCCCCCAATCTTCTTCGATGCGCTGGCGCACGGCTGGCACGCCCCCTCCTGGCTCCGCTCCAACCTGGATACGCCGGATGCCTAGCGTACTCGGCTCGACAAGGAATTTGTTTCGCACATACTCCGCCAGGTAGATCGCATACGAGGGAGTGCAGGTGAGCTGGGTTGCCCCCAGGTTCTGAATCGAGGTAATTAAGCGGTCCGACGCGCCGATCCCAA
>WNGM01001443.1_pt1 | contig 19153 bp, 16 predicted proteins | sample 5400571 | NCBI WGS metagenome assembly WNGM01 (sample SAMN13153378, study PRJNA577476) | soil metagenome | isolation source: 100 cm soil or saprolite under Garry oak tree replicate 2 | place: USA:California | collected 2016-06-15 | reverse complement strand
GCGATAGAGCCACAATTCCAACAACGAGCACGCCCACCAGTTTTACTTTCATCGGCCAGTTGATTGAGCAACATACTGCGCGCCTCATCAGCTCCTGTATAGCCGGGATTATATGCCAGGTGAAGTAAGTTGCCCAAAGGCAACGTGATTTCGTGCGTGGGCGGCTGTAAGGGAGGCTGTGAAGCATAAGCTGGAGCGGGCGGTACGGGCACTTGCGGTGGCCGACGAAATAGTTCGCCGCGAGCAGTACGTCGCCCACCCTCTATAGATGGCGTATAGTCCTGGCGCTCGACGCGATCACCGTTTGAAACCGGCGCAGGCGGAGGAACAGCAGGTGAGAACGGCACATTATCCGTACGTTCGAGAGCAGGTAGTCCCGCATTTTCTTTATCTACAGGCGCTTCTGGAGGCTGCTCGGTATTAGGCGAGGAGTCCACAGCGCTTTCATTCTGATCGCCAAGATGATTATTATTTTCCGGCTGATCTGGATTAGGACGTCTACGACGTGTAATTGGCATAGGGGCTTACTCCTTGGAAGTAGTGTGCGCTGTGCAGATGCATTGCGTATTATATCACAATTCATGGAGCAGGTCTACAAAATTAGCGGAGAACGGCTGACGAGATCTCTGGTTTGGGCGAGTTGGTATCCTCTGCTACAAAGATACGTGCCCGCCCTGACGCCTGTTAAGGAAGGCTTTTGCCCAGGTATAGTGATACTAGACTTTGAAGAAATCGGCGTTGATCTTGATATAGTTTTTCCACTCTTCGGGAGTTGCCGACTCTTCAAAAATCGCCGTAACGGGACAGGCCGGTTCACACGCGCCACAGTCAATACACTCATCGGGGTTAATATAGAGCATCTCAGCCGTATCGAACCCCTCCTCGCTCTGCGTAGGATGGATGCAGTCCACAGGACATACATCTACGCAAGATGCATCCTTCACGCCAATGCATGGCTGAGTAATTACATAAGTCATTGTTTATCTATCCTCCTCCTGGCACGCCATGCATAAAACAAGGATTACACGGCGGCAAAGTTATGTTTTTAGCCTTCCCCAGTATAGAATGTCGAGCAGAGAATGTCAATTCTCTGGTGGCAGCAGCAGCACAAAGATCTGACCTTGACAGGCCACACGGTCGTTCTGTATAGTTGTAGTATTACATATTATACTGCTTAGACGCGACAGCGATGAAAGGAGACACACATACATGTTATATGAGCATTGCGTCTTCGTCGCGTCATCCAATAGTATCATTCCCCCGCCCAGCCTGGTTCAAACCTTTCTGGCCCAAGGCCCCAGTGTGCCCATTTTCAGGAGGAGCGATAACATCACGCACCCGACCTGACAAGCGGGAGTAAGCGTCATTCCCACCGTGGCACCTGGAGGACTCACCCAGTACCCACGGTTTTTTATTGGCCTTTTTCTCATTGTGCAACCAGGAGCATAAACAGATCATGATTTCACCTTCATCTAATGAACTGTACCCGCAAGACAACGAAAGGATTTCAACGATGTCGACGTCAATGGCAGACCTGGCTTATCGTCGTGATTTAGGCAATGGTCTCACGCTGCGCTGGTCGAGCGCAAGCGACGCCGAAGCGATAGCACAACTGGAGAGCATAGTTTTTCGCGATCACGTCACCGACCCGCCTAATATCCCTCTTGCGCACTTTATGCGCGAGACGATGAGCGGTGAATATCCATTGATGGGCCCTGGAGATTTCGCGCTGGTCGAGGATACCACACAAAAGGAAAACTCCATTGTTGCCTGTACCTGCCTGTGGCGGCAACAATGGGAGTATGAAGGAGTTCCATTCGAGATTGGCCGCCCTGAATTTGTAGCTACTCATCCAAATTATCGCAACCGCGGACTGATCCGGGTGATTTTTGAACTCATCCATGCCCGCAGCGAGGCAGAGGGACACATGGCGCAGGGTATTACAGGCATCCCTTATTATTACCGCCAGTTCGGCTACGAGTATGCACTTGAGCTGGATGGCAACTGCGTCGTATACCTACCATTCGTCCCCCAGGCCAAAGAAGGCACGCCCGAGCCATACACCCTGCGCGACGCCACCACAGAAGACCTGTATTTAGTACTGGAACTCTATGACCGGCAGCGGGCAGCCTATAGTGTTTCAACAATCATTGATCAGCGCTGGTGGGGCTACCATTTCCAGACATGGCATACGTCGGAAACAGGCCACGGTGAACGCGTCCAGATTATCATCGATGCTGTTGGCACCGTATGTGGCTACTTGATTACACCAAACGTGCGTTCTGGAAAATATATGCCAGTCTGGGACCTCGCGGTGACCCCTGGTGTGAACCTGCAGGAGCTTATGCCAGCGCTCTTGCGAGCATTACACGCCCTGGGACTGAACATTCCCACCATCTATGATGCGCCAGCGGTGAGCGGCATTCGCTTCATTCTGGCCACGGGGCATCCTGTATACGCTGTGCTGGATAAGTCTCTGCATCCTAAATACGAGCCACCATACGCCTGGTACGTGCGCGTGGTAGAACTGGCGAAGTTTATACGGCATGTTGCCCCCGCGCTGGAGCGGCGGCTGGCACACTCCGTGCTGGGAAACTACAACGGAGAATTGAAGCTGGACTTTTATCGCGGCGGCTTGCACATAGTGTTCGACAAAGGTCACCTGGCAAACGTCGAACACTGGCGGCATCCCGTCTGGAACTCTGAGTCAAACGTGGATGGAGGGACCCCGCCGCTCGTTTTCCTGCAGATGCTTTTCGGTCACCGCAGCCTGGATGAACTGCGCTACGCTTTTCCTGATGTATGGGTCAAGGATGAGTCGGAGCTACTGCTGAAGACGCTTTTCCCGCGCAGGCCATCGTGGGTGGCGCCGCTGGGATGATAGAGCGTTAAGCACACATCATAATTCCTAAAAAAGCGGGCCAATGTCGAACATCGGCCCGCTAACGCTCGTGCTCCAACCTACTCTACAATGTACTACTGCCCGCTATTACTGATAAGCTGCCTACTGGGTTCGGAGGCTGTCTCCACTTCAATATCATCATAGCGTTTTACCTTGTAGATGATAGTTGAAATGGCCCAACTGCCAATGAAGATGCCGATGATCAGGTAGCCGATTGTACCAAAGTTACTGCTCAGGTTGGTTACTGAATCCCAGAAAGCGCCGCTTAGATTCAACTGACCTCCAATGATACTAAGGACCTCGATACCACCCACTACCAGAGCTACTAATACCGAAACCAGCGTAATATTCATGTTGTAGTAGAGCTTCCGAACTGGCTTCATAAAGGCCCAACCATAGGCTCCGAGCATCAGGATACTATCGGTTGTATCAAGCAGGCACATACCCACTGTGAATAACGCCGGGAACAGCAAGATATACCAGATGGGTAAGCCTTTCGTTGCCGAGGATGCCGAAATACCCAGAATGCCTACCTCGGTGGCGGTATCAAAACCAAGACCAAAGAGGATACCTATCGGGTACATTTTCCAGCTACTGCTCACCATGCGAATTAATGGCCGGAAGAAGCGACCCATGAGCCCGCGCTGATTCAAAAATTCGTCCAGAGTTTGCTCGTTGTACTCGCCACCATTTTTTACTCTGCGGAAGGTCTGGAAAATCTCCCATAGGATAAGAATGTTGATGGCTGCAATCACGAAGAGGAAGAGAGCCGAGACGGAGGTACCGATCACGCCACCGATATTTTGCAGGCCGGGGAAATTGTGCTGAATAACAGTGGCCGTCAGGGCAATAGCGATCGATAACGCTACCACAATTGTAGAATGACCAAGCGAGAAGAAGAAACCAACTGCGACGGGCTTTTTGTCCTCCTGCATCAGCTTGCGAGTAACGTTGTCAATGGCCGAAATATGATCCGCATCGACTGCATGGCGCAGGCCAAAGGTGTAGGCCAGCAGCGCGGTACCCAGTAACAAAGGATAGCGATAAAACGCAAGAAGGGAGAGAGCCCAGACGACGATGTTGGCAGCAATCAGGAACACATAGATGCCAACGACTTTACTCCGTAAATCACTCGAGCTATCATTGAAAACACGGGTGAGCGCGGGGATGCCGAAGTTACTGCTCATGAGTCCTCCTGAAATCAGGCGCTGAAGGCATTATAAAACGCGAAATAGGTTTTATTGGAACAATGGGCAGGCATGTTTGCCTTGCTCGGTTCTATTTAGCCGGGTATTTGGTTACGTAGAAACCGGATGGAACCAGAAGAGATAACTTTGTACATGTGACTGTAAAAGCATACCATCTATTTTTCCTAATTGCAAGTCTTTTGCAATTAGCATAGTGCATCAACTAGCGTCGTTCAACTTTTGTGCTTTTTTAGCGTACAATATGAGAGTATGATAAGCTATTCAACAGATATTACAATCAAGCAGGGAGATGAGGAATTTTATGGAGGAGCCTCGTAGTATAAGCGGCGGCGAATCTACAGACAGGACAACCGGCAAGCTTCCAGCGGAGAATGGCGGCAGCAATACAAACCAGGCCGCTGCCAATGGCAACCAGCAAAGCCAGGGACCTGTGATTGATAACAACCTGCAACTGGTTGTTATCGAGGGTTTCCAGGTCGGGCGCGGCGTTGCCCGCGTAGATCCAAACGATATGGCACGCCTGGGTTGCCAGCCCGGTGATATTGTCATGATTACCGGTAGCCGCACCACAGCTGCTAAACTCGTGCCCAGCGCTATCGTAGATCGCGGCCAGCAGACCATCCAGATGGATAGCCAGGTGCGCCAGAACAGCTCGTCAGGCCTGGGTGAGCATGTCACAGTACGCAAGGCAAAAGTAAGCACGGCAGAAAAGATAACATTGCTGCCTCTGAGCGGCGGCGCCCCAATTCAAGAGAGTGATTTGCAATACATCGCTCGCTACCTGGTGGGTCTCCCTGTTGTCATTGGTGATTTACTGCGCGTGGGTACACCGGGGACGGCGCCGCGCGAATTTCTGATCATTGGTACCACTCCCGCTACTCCCAGCTATACCATCCGGAAACGCACGACAGGTGAATTAGAAGCGATAGTTCCCCCGCTACAGCCCGAACCGGTAACAGATGTCGAGGCAGTGCTGGTACAGGCCGGAACGATTGTGCGCGCCCAGGCGCGAGGCGCTACCAGGCCAGGCACACCTGGACGAGTTGGCTATGAAGATATTGGCGGCCTGGGCAAAGAACTGCAGCGCATTCGCGAAATGATAGAGCTGCCGCTGAAGTACCCGGCCGTTTTTGATCGTTTGGGTGTTGAACCACCTAAAGGTGTGTTGCTCTATGGACCTCCCGGCACGGGTAAAACGCTGATTGCTCGCGTTGTAGCAGCCGAGACTAACGCGGCCTTTTTCGTAATTAATGGTCCTGAGATCATCAATAAATTCTATGGTGAGAGCGAGTCACGTCTACGCGCTGTTTTCCAGGAGGCGCAGCGAAAAGCGCCCAGTATCATTTTTATCGATGAATTGGACGCGCTGGCCCCCAAAAGAACTGAGACAGGGGGCGAGGTTGAACGGCGCATTGTGGGGCAGTTGCTGGCGCTGATGGACGGCCTGACATCGCGTGGACAAATCGTGCTGATCGGCGCTACTAACCAGCCCAATGCCCTCGATACCGCTCTGCGCCGTCCCGGTCGTTTTGACCGTGAGATTGCCCTGCGCGTACCGGATGTACGCGGGCGTACCGAGATACTGCGCATTCACAGCAGAGATGCAGCGCTGGCAAACGATATCGATTTTGCGCGCCTGGCGCAGCTCACTCCTGGATTTGTTGGCGCCGACCTGGAGGCGCTCTGCCGTGAGGCAGCCATGATTGCTCTGCGCCGCGTGCTGCCACACATCGATTACGAGCGCGGTTATATTCCCTATGAGACCCTGGTCAACCTGTATATTACCATGGCGGATTTCCAGGCCGCCCTGCGCGAGATCGAGCCCTCGACGACACGCGAGGTCTACGTTGAGGTCAGCGAGACGACGTGGGATGACATCGGAGGGTTGGAAAGGCCCAAGGACCTGCTCACGGAAGGAGTAGAGTGGCCTTTACGCTTCCCAGAGGTGTACGCCAATGTCAAGGTAGAACCGCCGCGCGGCGTCCTGCTGGCCGGCCCTCCAGGATCGGGCAAGACACTGATTGCACGGGCGCTTGCTAATCAGTGCGAGGCGAATTTCATCTCCATCAAGGGGCCGGAGCTGCTCTCGAAGTGGGTCGGTGAATCAGAGAAGGGTGTGCGCGAGGTCTTCCGGAGGGCAAAGCAGGCCGCGCCCTGCATTGTCTTCTTCGACGAACTCGATGCCCTCGCCCCTCGACGCAGCGGGGCAGATATAGATGGACAGGTAGGCAATCGCGTGATCGCCCAACTGCTCACGGAGATGGATGGTATCGAGGGGCGTGCGGGCGTGATAGTGCTGGCTGCTACTAACCGGCTCGAACTGATAGACCCGGCATTGCTGCGACCTGGCCGTTTTGATATGGTTGTCGAATTGGAGTACCCTGACGAGAACGCGCGCCGCGCCATCTTTGCGGTGCATACACGCGGCAGGCCGCTCGCGCCAGAAATTACGATGGAAGAACTGGCCAGCCTGACGCCTGGCCGAAGCGGAGCAGATATTGAAGCTATCTGCCGCCGCGCTGCTCTGCTCGCCTTACGCGAATGGATTGCACCCAAGCTCGGTATGGCGCGGGTGCAGATTACCGAGGCAAAAGAGGAAGGGAACACAGCAACACAGCAGGAATCCCAGCCTGCGGCAGAAGAGGCTACGCAGCAAGTTCCCCCCGCACGCTTCCAGATTCGCCCCGAGCATTTCGCCCAGGCTATCGATGAACAGCGTGAACGCTACGCTGTTCAGGATGAGGCCGAAGATGCTGTAGCACGCAGAGAAGAGGGGCGCCAGCGCTTGCTTGAGATGGCGGCGAATTATAACACTGATGGCAAACCACCGAGGCGCGGGTTTCGCTACTGGCTGGCACGCCTGCTAGGATTTGCTCCCTAGTGACATATGCTTCTCTCTTGGACTTGATGAAAAGTTATCAAGCTTGTTACGTTCTGTTACATTGTGGTAACAAAGTAAGTACAAGTTTTGTACATTTATTGTCCTCGATTAGTTACCAAATGACTAGCCACTTACATTATGCAGCTATACTATGCTATAATAAGAGGTGGTGAGAATAGATACATTATTGAAGGGAGTAGTTATGTCCGATATGCCGTATATGGCTGACAACTCCTCTTCTCTCTCCCATGAGCAGGTTGTCGAAGCATACCTGCAGGCTATGCGTCTGATTGATGAGCGGGTCACGCCTTTCCTGGGAAAGGCTACAACGCGTGTCCTGGTACAGGGTGCTGCCAAACGTCTAATTGATAGCTATCCATTTCTTCATTTTCTCGTAAAAATACCTTACACTGATGTTATCCCAGCAGTGATTGATGAGCAACTGCATGCTGTCAGTAGTCAGGAACTGGTTGCGGGGTTGAACATGCTACTCCAGGAATGTTTCGCGGGCCTGAGAGAGCTTACCGGTGATCTCATCGCGCCCCCGCTGCTTGACGAAGTGACGCGGCAGTTGGGGCAGATACCGTAAATTAAAATTGAAGAACAGGGAGGGTAACGTGCAGCCAGAGTCACAGATAACCGATAGCGCGTACCACTCCTTCGCAGGACAAAACGGGGATCGCCTGGCTGCGATTCGCCGCGAAATGGAATACCTCAACACTATAGGAAAGCGCTTTGTTGCTGCCATCGATCGCTTTCAGGTTCATCATGCATTACTGGCCGCCTTGCAAGAATTGTATAGTTTCGCCGCTTGTTCTATCTTACTTAAAGGTGATCCATTTGAACTCTCGATTATCCCTCGCTACCCCCTGAGCGAGGTCTTTTTGGAAGCCATGTTCCAGAGGATAGCGCGGGCTGCCAGCGTCATCGGCTTTCCGCAGATGACCGCTGACGAACTGGTTGCTGCTTCTGATCTGGATGCGCCCGATGAACTGGCTCAGTCCGGGGCCAATGCTCCTGTCGGAGGGGCCAAGATCGGCGATTTCCTCAACATCCCGCTCACGGTGGAGAACCGTATCATCGGCATGCTCAGTCTCTTCGACGACCGGGCGGGGACGTTTGATGCCGAACTGCTGCAATTGACCACGATGATCGCCGACTACGCTGCTGTTGCACTGGAAAACGTGCGCCTGCGCGAGCGCGAGATAGCGCTCTGGCGACAGGCTGAGTTGGAACGTGGTCGCCTGGAATTAATTATCAGCAGCATGACCGAGGGCCTGTTTATCACAGATGCCCATGGCGCGATTACCTTGCTGAACCGCTCAGCACAACACTTGTTCGTACAGGCCGGGGTGGAACCCCAACTCGGGGTTCCATTACGCACCTGGGCCACCACTAGCAGTGCCAACTGGCTCTATGACCTGGCAATCACCGTGGACCGGGCACTGGCTGGTGAGGTGATGATGAACCAGGAATTGATTGCAGGTGTGAGCGGTGAAACTATCCCTTTGACCCTGAGTGTCAGTGTGGCACCCCTGACTGATGCCAGCCAGATGCACGCCCGTTCCATCGGCGTTGTCGCAGTTCTCAATGATATTACCTCTAGCAAGCAGGTCGAAAAACTGAAGGACGAATTTGTTTCAGTCGTCTCCCACGAGCTGCGCACGCCCTTGACAGCAATCAAGGGCTACACACAACATCTTGTGCGCCGTCTCGAACGACGCTTACAGCAGATGCGCAAAGGGAAATTACCAGTGGAGCCTCCCGCAGTTGAACCGCCTGAGAGCTACGATCTACGCAGCCTGCATATCGTGCAAAGCCAGGCAGAGCACCTGGAGCGGTTGGTGAACGACTTGCTCGATCTCTCACGCGTGCAATGGGGACAACTGCACCTGCAATACTCTACTTTTTACCTGGCTGACCTGCTGGCTGAGTGTGTACACCAGGCCCAGGTCAGTGCCGAACTCCATGCCATCTACCTCGATATTCAGACACAGGACAGCACAATCGAGGCCGATTACTTGCGTATAGGCCAGGTGGTAGGAAATGTCCTGGACAATGCAGTAAAATATTCGCCTCAAGGTGGGCAAGTGACGGTACAACTCCAGGAACTCTATGGGGATTACCTTGTCAGCGTGATTGATCAGGGTATCGGCATCAATCCCGAATACCTGGACCATATCTTCGAACGCTTCTATCGTGTACGCAACATGGCCAGTCGCCAGTATTCAGGCATCGGACTGGGTTTATACGTGACGAGGGCCATCGTCGAGAGCCATGGAGGCCGTATCTGGCACACCAACAATCAGGGCCGTGGCAGTACTTTCCACTTCACGCTGCCGAGTAAACATCGAACTGGGCCACTGCATGCATAGAAACACAGACCAGCCACCTGTCAAAATGCTCGAAGCATATCGGCCGGGGTGAAGTTGAAGTGATCACGCAGGTAGGAGAGACCAAAGGGCGTAAAGTGGATTGCAGCCAAACCCGAACGCAGGTACTGGATGCTGCGTAATATGCGCGCCTCGCCCCACAAAGGATAACGCAGGTCACGGAACATGTTGAGAATATCTTTCGTACTCGTGACAAGTATGCCCGCGGTCATTACGACGATCTCAACCCATGGATAACGTGGTATAGCTACCGGGCTTGTCAGGGATGTAAAAAGTCCGACATAGAGGATGCTGCCCGACACAGCAGCAGGGAAGAAGGTATCGAGTAAAATGTATAGCAGTGAAGGTTCATGCAGGAAAAGCGTGGTTACACCTATGGGGCTGATAGCCCAACCAATAAGCTGATCGTTTCGCAGTAATGTTACAAGCAGGTGAGCGCACTCAAAGAGCATAATCCATAATAGCAGGAATCCAAACAGACCAAAAAGGCTGGTAATATGTACGATTGGTGTGCCTGACATGCTCATCCCCTTCGTATGCCGACGCTTTCCTTGCGAAAGGCCTTTTTCTCGATTACTACTAATTATAGCTATTTTCGTCCAATAAGCAACCGTCGACAACTTTGATTTACTGGCTCCAGCCCTCTATGCCAATCAAAGGAACAAAGACACAGGCGCCAAGGGAGCGTACGTCTATGCGCCCCAGAGTATTGCGAACAACGAGTAATTCTTGTCGCTCGTGAGAGCCCACTGGAGCTACCAGTATACCTCCTGGCACGAGCTGGGCTATTAGCTGCGAAGGCACTTCAGGCGCAGCAGCAGTCACGAGTATGCGGTCATAAGGCGCCTCATCTGGCCAGCCAAGCGATCCATCACCGACATAGAGGGAAACGTTTTGGCGGCCCAGGTATAACAGGCGCTTTGCAGCTTTGTAGGCGAGTTGCTGGTGACGCTCGACGCTGTAGATATGGCGAGCCAGGTACGACAAAATTGCCGCCTGATAACCCGAACCGGTACCTATTTCTAATGCGCGCTCGCGGCCACTGAGCCCTAATGCCTGTGTCATAGTAGCCACCATGAGCGGCTGCGAGATGGTTTGGCCCTCGTCGATGGGTAAGGCACGGTCAGTATACGCCAGTTCACGCTGTGCCTCGTCAACAAAGATCTCCCGTGGCACTATGGCCATAGCAGCCAGGACGCGTTCATCACGTATACCACTACCACGAAGCAACTCTATCAATTGTTGGCGTTGATTTTCTGGATCCATAGGTGACTACAAAGAAACACTGTAGTATTCGATATACGGAAAGGTCTCACCTGTATAGGAGATCTGTTACTAGTGTATTGCCTGGAGAAAGGGACGTCAAGTTGAACATGTGGTGAATGGGCGCTACTGGGCTCGAACCAGTGACCTCTTCGGTGTGAACGAAGCGCTCTCCCACTGAGCTAAGCGCCCTTATTGCTGACAGAAGCAACTATAGCACCGGGGTTATGGAATGTCAAGCATACTATTTATTGTTCTTCTGCCGTCTTGCGCATGGCTGGAAAAAGGATCACGTCGCGAATCGACTCCTGGTCGGCCATGAGCATCACCAGGCGATCGACACCGATGCCAAGGCCCCCGGTAGGCGGCATACCCACCTCCAGGGCTTCCAGAAAGTCTTCATCGAGTACCTGTGCTTCGTCATCTCCATGCGCACGTTGGCGCATCTGATCCTCGAAACGCACACGCTGGTCAAGCGGATCGTTCAATTCGGTAAAGGCGTTGCCTAACTCCAGGCCGCCGATAAAGGGCTGGAAACGATCTGTCAATCCCGGAATTTCGCTATGGCGCTTCGCCAGCGGTGAGATATCGATGGGATAGTCGGTCAGGAAGAGCGCCTGGCGGAGCAGCGGAATGCCCATGCGGAACATCGCTGCCTTGAGATCATCGATCAAGCGACCTCGTCCGAGCCTGGGATCGGCCTCGTAGCCGCGCGCGCGCATCTCAAACGCCAGGCTGTCCTGGTCGGGGAAACGATTGACGTCGATGCCGGTAAACTCCTCGATTGCATCGAGCAAGCGAATACGCGGCCAGGGTGGGGTCAGGTCTATCTCGGTCCCCTGGTAGGTGATGCGCGCTGAACCCTTCACTTCCTGAGCAATGAAGCAAATCATTTCCTCTACAAGCCTCATGATGTCGTTGTAGTCGGCGTACGCCTGGTAGCATTCCATCATGGTAAATTCGGGATTATGGGTGCGATCGATACCCTCATTGCGGAAATCGCGCCCAATTTCGTAAACGCGTTCAAACCCGCCCACAATCAGTCGCTTGAGATAGAGTTCAACGGCGATGCGCAGGTAGAAGTCGCGGTCGAGTGTATTGTGATGCGTGATAAAGGGGCGGGCAGTAGCGCCACCATAGAGCGGCTGCAGGATCGGCGTCTCGACCTCCACGAAGCCATGCTCATCCAGGTAGCGGCGCATGGCCGTAATGGTACGAGCACGAATCACAAACACGCGCTTGCCTTCGTCGCCATTGGCGACCAGGTCAAGGTAGCGCTTACGCTGGCGAATTTCCACGTCTTCGAGGCCGTGAAACTTTTCAGGCAGGGGACGCAATCCCTTAGCGAGGATACGGTATGCGCGCACGTGCAGTGTTCGCTCTCCAGAGCGCGTCCTGAAGAGAAAGCCAGTCACTTGTATAAAATCACCGAGATCTAAGAGCTTGATGCCCCGGTATGTTTCTTCGCCAATATCGTTGACGCGGAAGTAGATCTGTATGCGCCCGGTGCCGTCTTCTATCTGGGCAAAAGCGGCTCTGCCCATCTCACGCAGCAGGCGAATGCGTCCTGTCAGGGTAAAAGAACCCTCGGGCCCCTGCCACTCGTCAAAGTGCTCTAAGACCTGCGCAATAGTATGCGTACGCTCTACATGATTGGGATACGGGTCCATACCGCCTTCCCGCAATGCATGCAGGCGCTGTAATCGCATTTCTCGTTCGTCTGCCATATGCGTTCTTTTTCTCCTCCAACACTTTGAAAACATTGTAACATTGTTCCTTGATTGTGAATAGAGACTATAGCAGTTCAGTTACCAGACATGAAAAACCGGCCTGCGCATTTTTCGTAAGGGCCGCAGGCCGGTTGATTGCTGCTACGTTTGTGAGATCAACTGACGGAGAGGATGGTCAACTCCTTCACGCCGCCGGGTGTAGATACAATTACCACATCACCTGCCTTGTGGCCCAACAGAGCTTTCCCCACGGGGGACTCGTTGGAGATAAGGCCGGCGCTCGGTTTCGCCTCAAATGCTCCTACCAGGGTGTAGCATATCTCACGATCGTCGCTGGTGTTTACACACACGACGGAGCCGAGGGAGACGATATCGCTATCTACCTTGTTGATTGTCTTAGCGGTTGCCAGCAGTTGCTCTAATTCCTGAATACGTCCTTCGAGACGAGCCTGTTCATTCTTTGCATCTTCGTAGGCGGCATTGTCGACTACATCGCCCGCTTCTTTGGCATCATGGAGATATTGAGCAACTTCGGCACGGCGAACGGTGCGCAGAGACTCGAGGAGATTCAATGCGCGCTGCCGTCCATCATCTGTGAGAAACACATCCTGTGTACTCATCTTCCGGTCTCCTTCAATGGTGTGGTAGAAAAATCACTATCTACCATATCATAGTAATACGTCAAATGAAAGGTAAGCAATTACCCGACTGGATACCCTACATCACCCCAGGTGATGCTTACCAGTTGTCCTGAATGACGACGAAGTAACAGCTCTCCGTTGCCATCCACATCCTCAGCGACTCCGCTGATTACTGTATCTCCCTGCCGCACCTGGACAACGCGACCCAATGTTGACAATCGGCTTCGCCACCGCTCCCGAATCCGCCGGGAGGCTGAGCCATATATTTCTAACAGCACTGAAGAAATATCTTGCTGAGATTCTTCTTGCAAAGCAAGGTAGTCTGTCTCCAAATGCTGCAACAGGCGAGCGATTAACATCTCGCGACTCACCCTGTGGCCACATACTGCCTCGAGAGTCGTCGCTGTTGTGAGCAACTGCGCTTGCGCAGGAAAACTTTCTGCTACATCCTGGATGCGTCCATTGACATTGATGCCGATACCAATAACGGCCACCATACGATTTGCGACATCATGGCTGGTCTCGATGAGAATACCAGCAACTTTATGGTCTCCGAGGAGAATATCGTTGGGCCACTTAATGGAGGCGGCAACATCGCACGTTTGGGCAATCGAGTCAACGACGGCAAGGGATGCTATCATCACGAGTAAATAAGATGGGAAGGATGGTCTGAGCAATATGGACGATAACACATTACATCCAGATACATCCACCCAGCGCCGGCCTTGCCTGCCACGGCCTTGGGTCTGATTATCAGTAAGTACAACCACTCCTTCGTCTGGCCGTTCACGGGCCACTTGCAGCGCTAGTGAGTTAGTTGAGTCTACCACCGGTAAGTAGATCAACCGATCTCCTAGACCAAGAAACTGCGTCTCCAGTTGGCTATGGAGTACCTCAATATCAAGCCGTGAAATACGTTCCACTTTCAATGCCAATCAGCACTTTTGTTCTATATACACTCCGGGAGAGGAACTGGCACTCCTCAGCGGAGATAGGCGCTCTGTGGGCAACACTCGTGAGACCACAAGTATAAAAAACCCAGAGCAAGAGGCAAGTCTGATTTCGCCAATGCCCTGGGGGAACCGCTGCACAGGTAAGAAGCTACACACTTCCTACCAGTGAGCTTGAACTGGCGTTACCGCCAGTCACCTCTTCTCTGGAAGGTGTGAGAGGCTAACTTTGCGCCTGTACAGCGACGACGTTGATCCATTGCACACCACCTCCTTTCATTGACACTATTGTAACATTGCACTTCTGATACTGTCAAGGTTTTTCACGATGTATCTTGAAACAAAGCGAGCAAGTTGCCCGAATCCAGTTATTCTCTCTGGCGCATAGAATGCTGGATGTATGCTGAGATCCACTCATAATGCTTCTGGCGGGCCTGCGGCCCACTTGGGAAGGAGAGAATGAACGAGGACACCTCGCGCTCCAGCAGGAGACTTCGTCCCCTGCACCCCTAGTTCTGAGTGGATCTCAAGGATGTATGATGTTGACGAACAGGGCTTTTTGGGGATACACTAAAGATATAAGCCAGGAAGGAGTTTGGATTTATGGGCATTGAACGTACGGCCCATCCCTACATCGTTCGTGACTCTGCCATTTATGGCGGCGAACCAATTGTCGAAGGCACACGCATTGGCGTGCGCCATATCATCCTGCTCTTTCAATCAGGCAAAGATCCGGAAGAGATTGCCCGTATTCATCGTCTCTCACTAGCCCAGGTATACGATGCCATCAGTTACTTTTATGATAACGAGGGTGAGATCGAGCACTATATTCGTCATGAATCATGGGGTAACGGTTAAAACGATGTCCGTTCGCCCTCGGCAGCTCACGGAAAGTTCGCGCGACTTCTCTACTCTGGCAAAACGCTTACTCCATCCGCTATACTATGTATAGTGACAAGCTATTCTCCGTGATGCGGTTCTGCATCCTGGAAAGATGTCTCTACTACTCGAACGCTCCAAGTAATCTCAGTACCCACAGTTAGTTACCCAGGCGCTCTATATCGCTAGCATACAGGTGATGATGGGACAGGCCTCCGATGCTTGCACTAAGGAAGAGCGCCAGGAAAACGTAGGGAACATACTCATCCGTCTGATACTGTTGAAGCTTCGCTTCAATTATTCTATTCTTAGGAGGAGGACCTTGCAAATGCAGCAGTACAGCGATCTGCTCATCGACGCCCTCCTGGATGAGGGCTTTACGGTGGATGAGGCCAAGAGGATCATTCAAATGCGCGAAGCTTACGAGGAACAACAAGCAACACAGGAAACAAATCATCATCGTTTTGTCCGCTGGCTAATCGAACATGGCCGATTGAGCGATTGGCAAGTATAGATCTAAGGAGGCCTCTATGAAAGCGGTCGTCATGGCAGGTGGAGAAGGATCGAGGCTGCGACCATTGACGGTCAAGCGCCCCAAGCCTATGGTTCCTATTGTTGGCAAGCCGGTTATGGAGCATATACTCAATTTACTGAAACGCCATGGCATTACGGAAGTAATCGTCACCGTCCAGTACCTGGCAAGCAACATTGAAGATTATTTTGGCAATGGGTCCCAGTTCGGTATGCGCATCAGCTATTCACGAGAAGATACGCCCTTGGGAACAGCAGGCAGCGTCAAGAATGCTGAGGAACAGCTCACCGAGCCCTTTCTCGTTATTAGCGGGGACGCTCTGACCGACTACAACCTCACAGATATCATCAAATACCACCAGGAGAAGAAGTCACTGGCGACGCTCATGCTGGCACACGTGCCTAATCCACTGGAGTACGGTGTAATTATTACCAACGAGAATGGGCATATTACCGAGTTCCTGGAGAAGCCAAGCTGGGGAGAAGTCTTCAGCGACACCATAAATACAGGCATTTACGTGCTGGACCCGCAGATTTTTTCGTATTTCGAGAAGAATAAACAGTTTGACTTCAGCCAGGAACTTTTCCCCATGATGTTGAGGAAAGGCGATCCCATTTATGGCTACATTGCCAGCGGTTACTGGTGCGACGTGGGGAATCTGAGCGAGTATATGCGCGCTAACGCCGACGCTCTACACGGGCGTGTTGCCATCGATATTCCCGCAAAAAACATTGGCGGGAGCATCTGGTGCGAGGAAGGCGTTGAGATTGCCGACGATGCACAACTCTACGGGCCAATCTACCTGGCACTCGATTGTAAAGTCAAGCCGGGAGCTATCATCCATGGGCCGAGTACGATCGGTCATTACACCATCATCGATGAGCGGGCACAGGTGGACCGCAGCATTGTCTGGAATAACTCGTATATTGGCGAACGGGCCGAACTGCGGGGCGCACTGGTCGGCTCTTCGACGAGCATCAAGAGCAAAGCTGTCATGTTTGAAGGCTCGGTGGTCGGCGATAACTCGATCATCCAGGAAGGCGCGATCATCCAGCCAAACATCAAGATCTGGCCTGATAAAGAAATAGAAACCGGGGCTGTGATCAATACCAGTATCATCTGGGGATCACAGGGGCGGCGCGGCCTGTTTGGTCGCTATGGAGTCACGGGCCTGGTCAACGTTGATATGACCCCCGAACTGGCGGCTCAACTGGGCGCAGCATACGGCGCGATCCTGCCAAGAGGTTCTAGTGTGTGTATGAATCGTGACGCGCATCGTACATCGCGTATGATCAAACGCGGCATGGTGGCAGGCTTACCTTCGGCTGGAGTCGATGTACTCGATATCAACCAGGTCCCAATCCCGGTAGCGCGCTACTATATCCGCAATACCAACGCGGTGGGCGGCGTACACGTTCGAGTTTCGCCATATGACAAGCGCATTGTGGATATCAAGTTCTTCGACCAACAGGGCCTGGACATTAACAAGACTACCGAGCGTAAGATCGAGAATCTCTATTTCCGCGAGGACTTCCGGCGCGTCTACGTGGATGAATTAGGCGCGATCGAGGTGCTGCCAAACTCGCAAGTGCTCAATCGTTACCTGGAAGGCTTCAGAAAGCAAGTAGATGATGCCCTGGTGCGAGCGCAGAAATTCCAGATAGTAGTCGACTATGCTAATGGAAGCCCCAACCAGCTCCTGCCGCAAATCTTCGGCCACCTGGGCTGTGATGTGATTGTCCTGAACCCTGGCGTAGATGAGAAACGTCTCTCGCGCACATTAGAGGAGATAAACGATGACCTGCAACGCCTTGCCACGATTACGGGAACGCTGAACGCCGATATGGGCATACGCATCGATACCAGTGGAGAACGTATCTCGGTGGTGGACGATAAAGGCCGTATCCTTGACGGGATGAAGATACTCGCAGTAATGACGAGCCTCTTCTTACGCAAATACCATAATGGAACGGTTGCGGCTCCGGTCACTGCTCCAAGCGCACTGCAACAGATTGCGAAACGCTATGAGGGGTACATCCAGCATACGCGAGTTCTCCCACACGCCCTGATGACGGCGGCAGGGCGCGAGGGGGTTGTGCTGGTGGGTGATGACATAGGGGGCTTCGTCTTCCCAACATTCCAACCAGCTTTCGACGGTATGCTTGCAATTGCAAAGCTGCTTGAACTGCAGGCGACGTTCCAGTTGCGCCTGTCTGAAGTAGTCGACGACCTGCCCGTATACTATATGAGTCGCACCACAGTAGCCTGCCCGTGGGAACACAAGGGGAAGGTGATGCGTATTCTAAGTGAGCAGTACCGGGAGAGGCGTTCAAAACCCATCGATGGGATCAAGCTTGACCTGGGCAAAGAATGGGTGTTGATCTTGCCGGACGCCGACCGCCCGCTCTTCCAAATCATTGCAGAGTCGGTCTCGAACGACCAGGCCCAGGCCCTCGCTGAAAAATATGCTCGCGTGGTCAGTGGGCTGCAACAATCAGGCGTCCCTGCTTGATTGCAGGACATAGGAGGAGATAAGGACCTGGCTCCCTCACGGGAGCCAGGTCACGGCTGCAAATGTAGCTAGAGCCGAGTGGAAGCAACAGCGTGAACTGGAAGTTTCTTGCTCACCTGCACCCTCAACCGCTCGACGGCCAGCCGCACACCATCCTCGAAATCGATCTCGGGACGCCAGCGCAAAACACTGCTAGCAAGCCGATTGTCCAGCACTATTGACGTGGCCTGTCGCAGTGCATCGCCTACCAATACGCTCGAAAGGTACGTTGGAGTTATTTTGCTACCCAGAAGATGCGCCACCTCCTGGTAGAATTGCTCCAGCGTATAGCCCTGCCCTGAACTGATATGAAGCGTTACATTCTTACCCCGCTCAAGCGCATAGAGGTTTGCTTTCACCACATCGTCGATAAAAACATGATCTCGTCGCTCTTTTGAGATTCCGCGAATGACGGGCCGTTGTTCGTCAAAGAGCATACGGACAAAATAGCTCAAGGGATGATGCGCCATTTCGTCATCGGTTTCGCCATATACATCGGCATAGCGCAATATAGTATAGGTTAAGCCATACTGGGAGGCATAGTAACGCACATACCATTCACCGGCCACCTTAGTGATATCACAGGGCCGCTGCGGGCAGAGCCTGAAATCCTCTGCGACAGGGAGTTGTTCGGCGCTGACACACCCATAGAGGGTATTGCCTCCAGAGGCGAATATGACTTTGCTCACAGAAGCGCTGGCACAGCTATCCAGGACATTCAGCAAGCCGCGCACATGTACATCGGCATCCGCGAGTGACTTTTCCCCGGGTAGAACATACTCGCGCTGCGCTGCATGGTGACTCAGCAGATCAGGGCGTTCCATCTGTAAAAGAATCTGCAACTTGCTATCGCGAATATCCATAGCATAGAAACGCGCCCGGGGGTCCAGGGACTTGCGTGATCCATTCACCAGGGTATCAATAACGAACACATCGTGACCAGCATCTAGATAGGCTCGCGTGAGATGGGAACCAATAAAACCTGCGCCGCCAGTAATTGCAATCTTCATAAGTATATAAGCTCTCCTCTATTTTCGTTGAGGTTGTCGATGCAGCATAGCATCGGTATAGCCTGGCACTCTCCGGTGTGTCACTACGTTCCCCAATATCCCTGTAATGACTTGCCACACTCTTAGTCTTAGTGTATCGTGATTGCCTATTGGTAGATTTCACTTTATCTGTGTTGTGTAATAGAAACTGGCATCCCTGAACGGGATGCCAGT
>WNGM01001442.1_pt1 | contig 19158 bp, 16 predicted proteins | sample 5400571 | NCBI WGS metagenome assembly WNGM01 (sample SAMN13153378, study PRJNA577476) | soil metagenome | isolation source: 100 cm soil or saprolite under Garry oak tree replicate 2 | place: USA:California | collected 2016-06-15 | reverse complement strand
GAAACGACTGGGCTTGCGTCTCGGTCAAGAGCGCATCCACGCTATTGAACAAGGCATCAGCCGCTCGGGTAAAACAGTGGTAGACCTCGTGACGATAGCCTTGCAATGTGTTAAGGTTCATCTGAGTAATGCTCCTGTTGTCAAGTTAGGGGAACATTACTCACTTGGGCAATCCTTTGTAAAGAGGGCTGCCCTTTTGTCTAAGGTAGTCTAAACGTCAATGAAGTATGTGAAGTACAGATTATTGAGTGGAGAAAATCAGCTTCCTAAATGTGAACCACAGTAACATATTGGGGCAAAATTAACAAGTGGTGTATTGGTACGTTTTGAGTGTTGTATTGCTGCTCAAAGAAGTGTTACATTGCCTTCTCGAAAGTGATGTATCATGCACCACTTTTACAGCGTTTCACCTGGCTTCCTGCGTACCGTCGCGGGTTTCCCCCCTCCCCGCCTCTTCCCACAAACTCCAACCTCACCTCACAAATGTTCGGTTCGCTTCTAGTTTGTGGGTTTTACGTACTTCTATCTTTTGGTGCGGCGGCGATCTGAACACGTGGTTGTCAATACTCTTGGTGATTTTTGTTAATCCGGTGAAAAACAAGCATCAAAAAAACGCAGATCCAAGATTTTCGAGGTGATTGTTTCAAGCAGTTGAAGAGCAACAAAGAGCATACTTAGCGGATGGGTCGTCTGGTTTTCGGGACTGGTTTGGGGGGAAGCGCTTCACTAAATAACGCAGCTTGCGCTACTTCACCTGGCAGGGGTAGTGCTGGCGATCCAGGGTGGGATGGTCTATCCTCTTGCGGTTTCTTTTCTCCTCTGACTGTAACTACTCCCTTCGCATCAATAAGAAAAGAAATACTGTCCCCAGGTGAAACGCCTAAGACTTCTAAAAATCCCTGGTCAAGCTGGACTTGCCCCATCGGGCCAACTTTCGTATTCACTTCGGCAAGGGTAAATCGGCGTTCCTGCGGTATCATATGTTTTACATCACCATGACAAGCAAATTCAAGGAACACTAATTTGTGTATCTTGAAAAGATGCTGTTATAACAATCTAATCCTCATCCATTTAATCCATACGACTCAACTGGTGCGCCGTAAGGTCGGGCGTACCTCCTGCTCCGCCTCTCCACTCGCGATGCGTCTAGCGGTAAGGTGATCAATAAACATGTCTGCAACTGTATCCTTCTGTGGTATATTTTCTGCCACCACTTGCATCTCACCTTTATCCAAATCAAGAGCGCGGTTTATTTCCACCTGCTTCAAAATAAGCTCGCGCAGACGTTCTTCATGTTCAAAGGGACGATGAAGCTGCTCTCGGTAATCGGCGAGCGCCTTTTCCTTGCGTTCATATTCGGATTGTTCTTCTTCGGCAAAACGGTCAAGGCGGCGCAGGGCGTTTTCAATACTGGCTATCGTGCCTAATTCGTTCTCCGTGTTGAGGTTCGCTTCGTAGGTATGTGTGCCACGCAAATACAGCCACGGTGTGCCACTCTCACTCAGGCTGCTCACGATTGCAAAGCCTCTCAAGGTACCGAGATGCTTTACTTCCCCCCTGTCTCCCCATAACGACTCCATAATCATCTTGATTAACGCTTTTCCTGCTTCTTCCCTCGCGCTCTTGCCCGAAAACGTGTGGCCATCGACGGTCATGGTAAATGCGTCTGTTTCGTATCCGTCGCGGGTAGATATGTCTGTTAAAAGCCCCGCATGATATTCCCTGGAACGTTCAATTTGTCCGGGTAACTCTCTGACCTGCCTGCCGATTTCATATTGTTGGTTTAAATGAGCAGCGCGGAGCATATCGATCCTGCGGACTTCGGTATCGATCATGACCTTTTCCATCACCGCAGGGTTGCCGGACGCAATCGCTTTGATTTCGGCATAGCTGAGTGCGCCGCGTTCCAAATCTTCAGCCTCGCGCACGGTAATATCGCCGGTCATCACTTGCTGGATGAACCGTTGTTTGGTTTCGAGCGTTTGCCACATGTAGGCGTCAAATGAGCCTTCGGTAACATAACGGTAAATTTCCACTTCCTCGTTTTCATTGCCCTGCCGCTCTATCCGTCCTTGGCGCTGTTCCACATCACGCGGTCGCCACGGCGCGTCAAGATCATGCTCTGCTTTTAAGAGCCGTTGCACATTGGTTCCGGCACCCATTTTTTCAGTCGAACCAAGAAGGATGCGGACACGACCGGCATTCACGCCGTCAAACAGCGTTTTTTTCTTGGCATCGGTATCCGCGTCATGAATATAGGCGATCTCTTTTTCAGGGATGCCTCGCTCAATCAGCCTGGCTTTGATTTCGTCATACACATTGAACCGGTCAGGGGCAGGTGTGGAAATATCGCAGAACGCTATCTGTGTTAACCGACTCTCTGCGGCGGTTTGCTGCCAAATACGGTAGACATTCTTCACCGCTTCGCTGACCTTCGTCTCATGGCAAACATCTATATCTGGACTGACCAGACGCATATCCAGAGCAGCTTTTCTGCCGTCTGTGGTGATTTTGAGCATATTATCTACTCGCGGATCAACACTGCCGCTTCTGATCCGTTGCGCCCGATCAACCAAGCCGGACACATATTCCTTTAACTGCGGCGATGCTGGTGCAACAACGACCTGTGGCTTGCCACCCGCTACTCTCGGACGCGGTAGGTTCAGCATATCTGCTGTTTGGATATCCGCAAATGTTCGGAACATGGAAAGGAGTTCCGGCAAATTGACAAACTTAGAGAACCTGGTGTGCATCCGATATCCTGATCCGTCCGGCGCAAGCTCAAGGCTCGTTACGGCCTCCCCGAAATTCGCCGCCCATGCGTCAAAATGCGCCACTCCCGCCGCTTCTAACAGTTCCGGCGCAAGGTACCGCTGTAACGTGAACATTTCGGCCATAGTATTACTGATCGGGGTTCCGGTAGCAAAAACAATGCCGCCGCCACGATACGCCAGGTAGCGGGTTTTCAAATACATATCCAGCGCTCTATTACTATCGGTGTTGGGGAGTCCTGCAATGCGCTGCATCTTGGTGGTAAATCCGAGATTTTTGAACAGGTCTGCTTCATCGATGAATATCCGGTCGATGCCGAGCTGTTCAAAGGTAACGCCGTCGTCTTTCTTTTCTCGACTGGCGCGGTCTTTGATTTTTGCTTCCAGCCGTTTCTTCGCTTTTTCCAGTTGCTTGACAATCGAGCGAGTATCACCCTTTTCTGCCTGTGTTTCCCTAATGGCTTCTTCAAGACTGTCAATCTGCTTTTTGACAAAGCGGTGAAAGGTTTCATCGGACACCGGCAAGGACTCAAAGGATTTATGGGAAATAATCACCGCGTCGTAATTTGCGGTCGCGATCCTGGCCATTGCCTTTTCGCGGTTGCCTGCGGTAAAGAAATCCTTTCCGGCAATAAAGATATTCGCCTGCGGGTACAGTTTGAGAAAATCTGCTCCTAATTGCTCAACCAGGTGGTTTGGCACGGCAATCATAGGCTTTTTTGCCAGTCCCAGGCGCTTTAATTCCATGCAGGCGGCTGCCATAGCATTCGTCTTTCCCGCACCAACGCAATGACCAATTAATGTGTTCTTATTCTGCAACATCCTCCAAACAACATTCTTTTGGTGGTGATCGAGGTCGTTCCGGCGAAGAATAGTGCGGTTCATTCCTGGGAACGTGAGGTGCGACCCGTCATAGGTACGTAAGCGTATATTATTGAATGTGTCGTTATAGAGCCGTGCCAGCCGTTCTGTGCGTTCCGGGTTTTCCCATATCCACTGAGCAAAACGATCTTTCAGTTTCTGCTGCGCTTCTCTTGCGGCGATGGTTTCCGTCTGGTTGATGACGCGGGTATCATCTTCGAGGGTATCATAAATCGTCGGAACCCGCATATTGAGGCTATCCTCGATCAGATCAGACGCTTTCATGCGCTTGGTGCCGTGCGTCGTCGTATTGCTGACTGTATGAGCGGAAAGAACATCAAGCAGAACAGACCACGCTGCAATTTCACCGGCATGCCCGACTCCGACATGAATTCTTGGTATCTGCAACGTTTCCGCGATGAAATCCGAAATATCGCTTCTTGGTATCCAGGGTGCTCCGAGTCGCGCATTAATATCCCCTGGTAAAATGTCGGAAGGCTGCACAGATGTCAACGCTTCCACGTTTCGAGCATAGACTGGGTTAATTGCCGCCGCAGCTTCGGCTGTTTTCAGTTTGGCGCGAACATCACCGCTTAAGTATTCGTCTGCGGTTTCCCAATCTCCTTCGGGGTTCTGGTACACCTGGCCGCCAAGTTCCGCTTGTATTTCTTTGATGCTGTAACCGGTGAGTGATTTCATACGCTCCCAATGAATACTACCTGTTTCATTGAGTGATATGGCAAGGGCTTCTGAGGCTGTTTCAACATGGTCAACCGGTTTGTAGCGCTCTAATGTTCGCCGCTCAAAAATGACAGTCTTGGTCGCAGTTTGCTTTTCAACGTCGTATTTTTCCAGGGAAAGTAACAAGGGGTGATCTGGATCGCCGGTAAATGCGCGGGTGTTTTTGCTGGAGGAAATGTACCCATACCGAGAAATATATCGATCATAGACCCAGTTTAAGTGTTGCCTGGCTTCGATAATCTGCTCTTCCGGCGCATCATCCAATTGTGTCGTAAACACTGAACGGACTGCATCCCGTATTTGCATCAGTCCCCGCACTCTCATTGTCTCGAACGGAGAAAGGGATGTTTCCTCAAACCGATTGCCACAGCGTTTGACAATCTTTCCTTCAATCTCTGCGTATGCTCCGTCTTTGATGCAGGAAAATTGCTCGGGGTCTGCAATTGGCACAATTGGTTGAGGCTCACGGCCATGATCTCGCGGAATAAACACACGTTCCGGCAATGCTGCAATGGCTTTTCGTAAGCAATCTTGTGTCAACTCTCCGGCGAGCGTTGGTTCCCGGTCAGCATAGATCGTGCCTTGGAGCGTCATTTTTCCAAGCATCATGTCAGGGTGATGGACGTAGTATTCATTCAGGGCAATGGAGCGGCCTTCTATCTCAATTGGTTCTGTTTCTATCCAGCTCTCCCCTGCCGGTTCCTGTCCTTCCGGCCTTTTTTGCAGAAACAGAATATCTGTCGTTACTTCTGTTCCGGCATTGCCCTTGAAAGCGGTATTTGGCAGTCTGATTGCAGCAACCAGGTCAGCCTTTTCTGCTAAGTGCGTGCGGATCGTCGTATCAACCTTGTCCATTGTGTAGCGGCTGGTGATGAGGGCCATAATGCCGCCAGGACGTGTTTTTTCCAGTGATTTGGCAAAGAAATAATCATGGATGGAGCGGGTCAGGCTGTGGCGCAGGTGCGTATCGTGAACCGCATAATCACCAAAGGGCACGTTGCCGACAACTGCGTCAAAATAGTTATCAGGAAGCTGCGTTTCTTCAAAGCCTTGAGGAAATATCGTGGTGTCGGGGTAGAGTTTCTTTGCTATCCTGGCCGTGATTGCGTCAAGTTCAACACCTGTCCGGTGTCCTCCGCTCATCGCCTCCGGCATATACCCAAAGAAATGGCCTATTCCCATCGCAGGTTCAAGCACTTCAATGTTTTCACCCAATCCGAGCTTTTCCAGTCCATCCCAAATTGCCTGAATAACTAATGGCGACGTAAAATGCGCGTTCGGAGTTGTTGCCCGCGCTGACTCGTATTCTTCAGAGGTAAGGAGCTGCGTGAGTTCAGGGGCAACTTCGTTCCATTTCGGTCTCCTTCGAGCGTCTTCTTCAAAGACTCCGGCAAGCGCTCCCCAACCGCAGTAGCGTACTAGGATTGCTTTTTCTTCATTGGTGGCATCGCGGTTTTCTGCTTCAAGTGTTTTTACGAGCTGGATTGCCGCGATATTGGCATGAGCCTTTTCATGCAAACCACCAATTCCGACGCCATGCTCCTCTGTTATTCGGAAGTCGCGGGAGGGTTGAATTTCTGGTTCTGGTTCGTCAAGGATAACTCTTCTTCTTGCAGAAGGAATTGCTGTAGCGCTCTCAACCAATCGTTCTGGCAATGCATCATCTTCACCGCTATCAGTTCGCACATCAGATCGCTGAATTGCTGCGCCGTTGCTTCCTTCCGGTTTTCCTGCCGGAACTTCACTCCCTTCATTGGCTGCTACTTCTGGAAAAAGAGGATCGCCTTTTGCAATTGCCTTAATGTCTGCAAAACTGAGTGGGCTATTCATCAGCAGAGCATCAAACGCGGTTGTAACCGGTTTTTCTGCCGGAACTGCGCGAGCATCGTCGGCTGGTAGTTTTGCCAATGAGTCAAAATTTAGTTGCTGAAGGTGTCCCGATGGTTCAACGTCGGACCATGTTTCACTGATCGTTATGGTACGCGGGATATCCGCTTCCCTGGAAATTAACGTGAAAAGATCGTCGAGCCTCGTTTGTTGTATGCCTTCCGGCAAGGGGGCGTGTTTCTTTGTCTTTCTGCGAACAGGAGGAGCAGGCCGGTACACCTCTCCTCTCAGGGCTGTTGCCACGTCAGACGCGACTGTTGCAATCCCATTCTGTTTTCCTGGCGGGATGGTACTACTTTCGCTAGCTGGTAATGTTGCCAGTGTGTCAAAATTTAGTTGTTTAATTGGTTCTGCGCGTCGTTCTGCTCCCCGTCCTGGCATAGATGTTTTTTCAGAATAAAAAAATCAGCGACAGGACTTTATTAGAAGCGAGCAATAAAAGGGTAAGAGGTTCTTTCGTTCACATATTTCAGATAAGCGCAGATTAGTGGAATTTTGATATAATAAGCCCTACAATGAATACCGCTGTGCGGCCAGCTATACCAAAGCAATTAGAAAGAGACGTTTTAGTCGAGGCTGGTCATCGTTGTGCAATTCCGCGTTGTAAACAGACACCCGTAGAAATCGCCCACATTATCCCGTGGGAAACAGTACAAGAGCATACTTTTGATAACCTTATTGCTCTTTGTCCAAATTGCCATGATCGATATGACAAAAAAAAAGAAATTGATCGAAAGTCTATGCTGCAATACAAAGCTAATCTCTCCGTTATTAATCAGCGTTATGGTGATCTCGAAAAGAGAGTTCTTGAGTTATTTGCAGAAAACCCAAGTGCAGGCTTCATATGGTTAGCTGGGGGTCTTGATATTTTAGTGATGTACTTGGTCAAAGATGGTTTGTTGGTTGAAACGGGGAAAAATAGCGGTGTTGTTATGGCTGGTATTCCTTCAGCAAAAGAATATGCCTTGACTACTAAAGGCAAAGAGTTTATTCAAAAATGGATACACGCAAATAAAATCGAATAAACTAACCCCATACTTCCACTAAGAACGCTTTGTTGCAGTTTGTTACTCAGAGCGGCGTTATAATCCCTTTTAGAACGATTTTTCTTTTGGTTAATCCATTTCATTATCTCTGAGGTGTTCGGCGGTTCTACGGTCTTCCTAATGCGTTACATGGCATATCTAACAGGTCTTCATGGTCTTCGAGAAACAGCTACGTTTACATTTGTGAGGATCATATCAGGGTCAATATAGCTGTCTGCAACAATCCGGTGATTTTGAAGAGTGATAGGTGCAAGAGGCGGTAATGCAGAAAGTTTCGGTGCCGGGAGTTGCCTGAGTTGTATAAATTCCTTGTGCTGTCGCCAGTCAACCCGTTTCTTCCGAAACGGCGGGAGCCTTCGATGAAAACCTATAATCTGCTCGTCTTTCATTTGCTTTATCGCCTGGGCGGTCATGAGCGGTATTCCCTGCTCTGCTCTTCCCTGGGATGTTTCATCGCCGTCTTTGAGAGTTTGCGAACGCGCGTACCCGGATTTTCTGCCTAAACAATGTTCAAGATAATCTGCGGTCTTTTGACCGGATGGGCGATAGTAAATTTGTGTTTCCATATTGTCCATGATGACCTGGGCGCGGGCTTCTCCGTATTCGGCCCTGAGTTGCTCAAGGGATTGAATAGCGACCCATAAAGATATTCCTCTGCCAACAACAGTTGTTGCATGATCGGCAAGGCTTGGAATAGCGGTTCTTCCTGCTTCGTCAACCAATAACAATACGGGTTTACACCCTCTCCCTTCTGCTTTGTCATAGGTGGTTATCAGTTCATCAATGATTGATCCCCACAACAACCGGACCAGGGGTGAAAGTGCTAAGAGGTCTCGTTCCGGCCAGCGGAAATACACGGTGATTGGCCGGTCTGTTTGCATAAGATCGGCGGGTTTGAAATCTGAACCATGAAAGCACCGGACAACTGTTTCCGTCAAGAGTGGTTTTATACTCGCGGTCAGCGTTCCCCACGCGGATAATAAAAATCGGTCGGTAAAATTCGCGTCTTCAAACCCAACATCAAGAAACTGTGTTGCTAACTCCGGTGAGAGTTCGTGCAGCCGTTTTGCTGCGCCTGCTAATCCAAGTCGCGTGATCTGGCGCGTGTACGGCAAGGGCGGTACTCCTTCTTTTCTGGCTGCAAGAAAAAGCTGTTGCAGCATCGTAGTTGCGCGTTGGGTGAAAATGGGTTCGTGTTCATTGGGTTTATACAACAGTCTCGCTGCGGCTGAGTAAAGTTGATCTTCGCTTCTTCTGCTAACAAGTGGGTCGTATCTATGCCCTACTCCTGTTGGATCAATGACATACACCTCGCCGAGTGAAGACCTATATCCTGCTGTCTGTTGAAATAGATCGCCTTTGAGATCATTCACAAGAACACTGTGTTTCCAGGTGAAGAGTTGACTGACCGCTAACAACCCTTTCCCGCCTCTGGTCGGCGCGACAATCAGCATATTACCCAATTCGCGGCGGGTCTTGTTTGGCCTGACAAGCAAAAACTGTTTCAATCGGTTCACGCCGATGAGTAAACTCGTTGGATCGGAGTTGGCTGATGTGATGGAGGTTAGCTCGTCAAGTCTCGCAAATCTTGCTCGGTGGAGTCTTCTGTCAAAACCCCAAATAAGAAGATGCAGCACCCGTTCTATCAGCGTTGCAATGCCCATTGCGCCTCCTGCTCCTTTTGTTTCTGTATCTCCCGCAGCAGGTCGCGCTCCTTTCTTTGCGCGAGCGCTGCTTGTGTTGCTGTTTGACGAAGGAGTTGAAAATCTTGCACTTGGAGTCTCCCCGGAACAACGGCGACCACATGCACATGCCGGTGTGGTGCGTGATCGTTATGCTCTGCCGCGACCCATTGTAAATGTTTCTGAAAACGGTCTTCTAAGCTTTGCATGGTTTGTTCGGTGATGTCTCGAAGGAATAAATCTTTGTCAGTATCTTCCTGCTGCGGGTCAGGACTGATGACAATGCGAAAAAAGAGACTCCCCTTTTCTGCCTCATCAATCATGCGATATGCTTCATACCTTCCCATGAGTCCGTCACTGCCAAAGAGGGTGCGAGCGGTTTTCTCATTGTCTTTTCCTGGCCGATGCGCGATATACCGGATTGATGCTTTTGCTCCCCCACTACTTTTTGTGTAGCTCGCTTTCACAATGGCCATGTCAATCATGGTATTTCACCTTCCTGCATCCATTTCTCAACCTCTGCGATCATTGTCTGAAGCTGCGGCGTTATCCGTGTGATATTTCGTTTTGCCGCGTTGCTACTGCCGTTGAGAATGTGCTCAAGGACTGGTTGGCTCACTCCTGGTTGCCTGTTGAGAATGTTGGTGGTCAGGCTTCTCGTCTGTTCACTGGCAAAGATGCTCCGCACTAAGAGAGTAGCAATCCGGTTGCTGTAGGAGCGCATATGTTTGCCGATTGCTTGACTGATAATCGGGTCAAGAAGCGCGGTGTGTTGGGTATGCAGATTTTGCTGAAGTGCTGACTCAAGAAACGCTGCTCCGGTTATGGAAATGCTTAATGCTTTCTGCTCTGCTATTCTCTGCAATTCTGCTTTGATGGACGGCTTTACCCATAAGGTGAGATGAACGGTTTTGCGCTTTTTGGGTAGTGTTTGTGATCGAGATGGATTAGTGCTCAATTGGTGCGGGCGCATCTCGTTTTTTGGTGGAGCTGGCTGAGGTGAGGCTGCGCGGGCGCATTGGGGGGTGGGGTTATCTTGCCATACATCACGAAGTGATTGTTTCACGATGCGGGTGTGTCCTAATGATGGGATCTGCTCTCCGTGTGCCTGTTGTGGGATTGGAGCGTCATTACCACCTAATACAATCCTCCGGTTGGGTATTGATTGTCGGGCAGTCATATGTTTAGTAGTAAATAAAGTAAGCAATCAAATACTATGTGAGTTGGGTAAGCTATCAGTAAGAATGCACGCAATGAGCCTATGAAGATAGCACAATCTCTGTAAACTGATGGGAGAAACCGCTCATTCACATTTTTGGATCAGTTATCCACATTTAGGCCGTCGTTTTGAGCTACTTTTCCACAAACTTCCCTACCCTCCCCTTAAAAATCCCCTCCCAGGGGTTACGAGGGTACGCCTGTTTCTTTTGCTTTGCTTGTCCGATGCTGCGGCATCGAAAAATATGATCGCAACATCGGAACCGGCTCGTCCGGCAGAGTAACTCAGGTCTTTGCTCTTAGTCCTACTACAAGGTAGGTTCCCTATTTCATGATCCGGAGATTTCCGGATCTTGAACCAGTGCAAGAAGTTTCCAGGGTAGCTTTTCAGCTACGGGTAAAATGAAACGCGCTGGCAGTTGCGTTCTATCCGTAAATGGCAAGCTGTTTGATTGTGAAAGAGCTACTAATCGAGTATTTTGATATGGTTGTTCAGGCCACAAAAAACCTACTTGACAACAAGTAGGCTGATTTGATACGCTTTTATTGTTCGGATAAAGAGGCGTTGCAAAACGCTTTTTTGTTGTCTTTTTTATTGCTTATTTTCCCTAAGCTCGACTATTGTAGACACAACGATTGGATTGCTGTCAAGGACTAACTTTCATGATTTCAGGATTTCCTGAAATCGGGATTTCGGGATATCAGGCTTTCTTCCTTTCAGGCTATTTGTGGCTCTTCAAATATTCCTTAATGGCGAGTTGCACAACTTCATAATCTTTCATCCGGTGCATTTTGGCAAAGACACTTACCTGTATCTGTAGTTCATCCTCAAGCTGTGTGGAATACTTCGGTACTTTCCTGTTTTCAGGCTTTCTGGCATTCACGATTTCATGATTGCCTGAAATCTGGCTTTCAGGCTTTCCTGATTTCATGATTTCTTCCTTTCTTCCTTTCAGGCTTTCTTCCTTTCTGGCATTCACGATTTCATGATTGCCTGAAATCTGGCTTTCAGGCTTTTTCTCTGGACGTTGAATACTCGGCAAATTATCCATAGGAGAACCAAGTTGAGGTGGCTTTGCGTTCGGGTCAAAGTCTTGGACTCTAGGCGTTTTCATAGCTTATCAGCCAGTCGGCAAACACATCATAGGCGATACTGCCAGGATGGTTTGCTTCAAGCATGGAAACAGGTATCTTCTGATCGTAGGAACGGCTAAAGAGCGTCGAGTGAGGTATCTTGACCGAGAGAATATTATCCCGCCATATTTTCCGCGCATTGGCAATAATAGCAGGGGAGTGGGTTGTTGTTGAACGGTACATGGTAAAAAGAATTCTCAGCTCCTGGTGAGAGAGCGCGTACTTATTCCACATGATCCGCTGCACATGGCTAATCAGATCTGCAACTCCATCAACCGCCATACGTTCAGCAGAAGCGGGGATGACAATTAAATCTGCGGCGGCCAAGCCATTAAACGCGAGCATGGCCTTGCCTGGTGGCGTGTCAATCAGAATAAAATCATAGCTTTGTTTCAGGGGAGTCAGATACTCGGATAGCTTTAGCTCGTCTCCTGGCTCAAGTGCTTCCTCGATTGCTGCCAAGAGGATGTGAGAGGTGAGGACATCAATATTAAAACGAGTCTTGCGAATAGCGAGGGAGGCGGGCTTTACTCCCGTAAACACATCATAGAGATTAGGGGATTTCTCAGGGTCAAGATCAAGGTAACGGGTCGCGCTGGCTTGCTGGTCGAGGTCTACCAAGAGAACTCGTTTCCCTTTCTTCACTAAAGCAGCAGCAGTATTGACACTGGTAGTCGTTTTTCCCGTACCTCCCTTAAAAATCGAAAAGCTAACGACTTTCATTGTATTTTAGTAACTCCTCATACGAGGAGAAGGGTATACGCCATTGCTGCTGATCGTCTGGCCGGAATACGCCTTTTACCACTCCTTTCTTGATCCACCTTGAAACTGTTGCGCGGTCTACGTTTAAGAGTTTCGCCACTTCGGAAGCGTTCAAAAAAGCCTTCATACACCTACAATATAAGCTCAGCAAGAAGTTGTCAAGAGGTCAAACTGTTGCATATGTTGCACCTATCAATAAGGACAGGGGAGCGCTATGGACAGGGGAGTGCCAGGCGATCTTACCCGCAATGTTTATTACTTCGGATTTCACTAATTTACCATAAACTTGTTATACTTCATTTTATATGGAAGAAGTAAAGTTGCATGTTCTGGCGAAAATTTCCCTGCTGTTCGTTTTATATTTACTCACGTATTTTACTTTTTTTGCCTTTGTTACTAAACCCGCTGAAGGGGATAGCCTGGCGTATCATATTCCTATTGCAAAAATCATTTTACATGGGTCAGTTCTTAATCCCAAAGCTTACACCAATATTCTGACTGATCCGGGAGCATCAGAAGTAATATTGTCAGGATTTATGGCTGCTGGACTTCCTTTAAATCTCTACAATGTTGTGGCTCTGTTTCTATTGTTACTCGTTACCATCAGTCTTGCTCTCACTTTTGGTTTGTCAAAACCGTATGCTGTTATTTTTGCCGCGACAATATGCACCCTGCACACTGTCGTGAGATGGATATCTACTCAGAGCATAGACATTTGGCTTGCTGCTTTTTTTGTTTTAACGCTGCTGCTCTTGCAAAAGCCAGAGAAAAAATTCTCGTATTTTGTAAAACTTGGTTTTTCGGCAGGCATGCTTGTCGGATCAAAATACACCGGCCCTTTATTTCTTCTGGTATTGTCACTCTTTTATACAAAATCTCTTATCAAGAATATCAGTTTTCAAAGGTTTCTCGCATTTCTCATTCCCTTTACTCTGTTTGGGTTATTCTGGTATATAAGAAATTATGTGTTTTGGCATGATCCGTACTATCCTCAGCCCATCCCTTTTTTTAAGGGAATTCCTGGGTGGAGTATCCTTGATAAGCAGCCCTGGAAAATTATTCTTTTCTATAAGGGAGGATTAACAGGGACGTTGAATGCGTTTTTCTCTGAATATGGTGTTTGGTCGCTAGCATTGCCTGTTGCCCTCGTCTTGATAGTGTATTGGTATAAAAAAATACATCAGGTAAAGTATGCGCTGGCGACAAAATTATTCATTATCGGCGTGTTGAACTTAGTCATATATCTTTTTTTACCGGATGGCCCCTACTTTAATCTGTATGTGTCAACCCTCAGATATACTTACCCTGCGCTCATTCCTCTTATTCTCAGCCTATTCCTTATCGCTAAAGAATTCCGCAGGGAAGAGGTAGTATCCGCGATAGCAATATTGAATATGCTCATGCCTACAGAGTTTGGATTACAGTATGGGTTTCATCCAAAAATTCTGCTCGCTTTTATTCCCATCGGGTTACTTGTCTATTGTATAAACTTCAAGAAACCATGGCGCATTTTCCTTCTTCGTTTACCCATATTCTGAAGCCTCTTGCAATTTAGAGAAGCTATACATACAATGTTTTCGTGGTAACACTTCCATTTAACCTACAGATTAGTAAAAATAATATACTGATTGTCCTTGCCTCTGTTATTGTTCTTTACCTCTTCATTCACTACACCATTAATGGCATATCAAGCCAACCCTCTGAGGGGGATAGCGTCCATATGCACATCCCAACAGCTAAAGCATTGATAGCCGGTAAACTCTTTTCTTCCAAGAAAGAAACGGTTGTATTCAGTTATCCCGCGTCATCAGAGGCAATTCTGGCAGCGTTTATGCTCCTCCATGTACCCTTAGACCTCTATAACGTGCTTGCTATCGTGGTGCTTTTTTTTGCCATCGTACCATTAGGTCAAGCGTTTGGCCTGTCAAAAAACTCCTCTCTCATGCTCGCATTTTCTCTATGCAGTTTGTACGGTGTTTTGCGGTATGCGGACACGCAAAAAATCGATATCTGGCTGCTTGTCTTTTATGCGTTTAGTTTGCAGTTACTGCAAAAACCGGAAAAGAAGATATCCTATTTTGTTAAACTTGGGTTTACGTTGGGAATGGTTGCCGGGAGTAAATATTCCGGCCCGTTTTGGGTCATTCTATTGCTTGGTTTCTACTTCAAGAATGTTATCCAAAACCTGAATTGGGGAAGACTTTTCGCTTTTTTAGTGCCCTTTAGCTTAGTCGGACTGTCATGGTATATCAGAAATATCATAGTATTCGGCGATCCTTTTTTTCCGCAAGCGTTCCTCTTTTTTAAAGGTGATCCGCATGTCCAGTATTATGCCTGGCCGTATTGGAAAATAGCGCTTAACTTTCCCGGAGAACTTTTTAACGCACTCATATCAGAATACATGGTATGGGTAGTTTCCATTGTATTGTTGGTTGCCATAGGTATTGGCAATCTCTTTCTCAAACAGTTTCAACGCATCAATCCGGTAAGAAAAGTATTGCTCCTGGGACTTGTCAACTTTGTCTATTTTCTCTTTCTTCCGGCTGCGCCAATTCATAATTACACCGCGATAGTCTATGATATCCGTATCTCATTCCCCGCGCTTCTCACCATGATGTTAACAGTATTCTGCATTGCAAAAATTTATAAGCAAACCGAACTGTTAATGTTCATTGCGTTTGGCAATATGATTGTTTTGATCTCAACTTTTCCCTACCATCCAAAATTAATTTTCGGATTTGTTCTGTTGTTTACAGTCCTTATGCTCTGGCTCGCAAGGGTTCTGAAAATAAGTTTTGCGGAAAATTAGTTCTTGACAACAGCAAGCAAACGGTTAATACTAAAGTGGTGCATAAGGTTTTTTCGTTCAATTTTATAAACCTCTTTCGCATTTTCCTCATTGGATTAGTAGTCCTATTTTTTCATCTTCTTGCTCCTCAAAGCCATGCTTTTCAACCAACTGTAGGTAGCTGGACATATCTTGGATTTAGTGGCTGTACCACCTGGGAGCCGTCAGTCGATCCCAACAATGCAAACATCGTCTATATACCATCATGTCAGGGAATACAAAAAAGTGTTGATGGGGGGACAACCTGGAGCGTTTTAAGTTCGACTCACGGTGGGTACGGGCCAATAGTAGTCGACCCAACTAATTCCAGTGTCCTGTACTCAGGAGAAGGTAATGGTGTTTGGAAGAGTACAGATGGCGGCGTAAATTGGACGAATACTACCGCTTATCTTACATTGTCCTGTCCAGGTTTTAATGTGAGCTATCTGGTGATGGACCCGAATAATCATAATGTCTTGTATTCAGGAAATTATCAATGCGGGGGAGTTTGGAAGACAACAGACGGAGGTACGACCTGGACAGATACGAGCCTTGGTAATGACATAGCCCGTATTCTCGTTGATCCAACTAACTCCAATATTGTCTACGCTAGTATCGCTGAAACTAATTTATATAAAAGCACCGATGGTGGTACGACCTGGACAGGGTATAATACAGGTAAGAATAATGTTCGGGGAATTGCAATAGATCCGAATAATCATAATGTCTTATACGTTGGATCAGATAATGGAGTATCCAAGAGCACTGATGGTGGTGTAAATTGGACATTTTTCTCTAATGGGCCTCAAGGCAACATTACCAGTGCATTGATTACCGATCCTTCAGTTTTCAATACTGTCTACGCCGGAGGTATTATTGGTGATAATAATGGTGTTTTGGAGAGTTCAGATGGGGGATCGAGTTGGGGACAGATTAACAATGGTTTAGCAATACCAAGCGTTATTATGAAGTACCTCCTTATTCCAGTGAATTATCCTAATGTTATGTACGCTTCTACAACAAATGGCATGTATGTATATGGACTACGTGCGAGTAATCAACCTCCGACAGTCAATGCACTTTCAAACGCAACAATCAATGAAGGAGATACCTATACAGCAAGTGGTTCATTCTCTGATCCTGACTCAACAAGTTGGACAGCAACAGTTGACTATGGCGATGGTACAGGAAGACACGCATTAACTCTTTCAGGAATGAATTTTGCACTTATCCATACATACACTACCGCAGGAACATATACAACGACCGTAAGGGTTACAGACAACCAAGGCGCAACAGGATTGCAAACGACAACAGTTACTGTAAATGCGCCGCCTGTCATAAATTCCTTCTCAGGTGGAACTATCAACGAGGGTGATACTTATACAAGTAATGGCTCGTTTACTGATAGTGACTCAACATCCTGGACTGCTACAGTTGATTATGGAGATGGAGGAGGAGCACATTCACTAACTCTTTCGGGAACGAACTTCTCATTAAGTCATCTGTATAAAGATAACGGAACTTATACGGTTACAGTAAGCGTCACAGACAACCAGGGAGCAACCGGAACAGGGACAGCAACAATAACCGTCAATAATGTTGTTCCAACTGTTGGAACAATTACGGCTCCTTCATCACCAGTTTTGGTTAACACTGCTATCACTGCATCTGCAAACTTTACTGACCCAGGAGTCCTTGATACTCATAATAATACAGGGACATACTGGAACTGGGGAGATGGTAGCAGTACCACAACAGGAACAGTCACAGAAAGTAACGGTTCAGGTTCTGTTTCCAACAACCATACTTACACAGCAACAGGCGTATACACGATAACCCTTACTGTTACAGATAAAGATGGAGGAGTAGGAACATCAACGCCGTTCCAGTACGTTGCTGTCTACGACTCCAGCACATCATTTGCCGGTGGCAGAAGTTTTGATAACCCGTCAAGCGCATCACCTAACACAACAGGAAAGGTATCGTTTGGCATCAGCTCAAAATATAATAATAGCAACGTATTAACGGGAAGTGTCAAAATGAACTTTAAAGCTGCAAACATTGATTTCGCCTCAATCTCTTTATCATCCCTAGCTACCTCAAACGGAAAAGCATATCTCAAAGGTAGTGGGACAGTGAACGGTTCGGGCAGTTATATGTTCCTCGCATCAGGCATTGATGGAAGTGTCGTAGGAGGCAATGACTTAATCCGCTTCCAGATCAAAGATAGTTCAAACAACATTGTTTACGACTCACAACCAGGCGCAGGCGATACAACTGATCCAACAACCTCTGACGCCACCGGCAATATCAGAGTTCACTAACCCCTCAATAGACACCTCTCAAACTATACGGCTTTTCAATCCCAAAGATTCGTACTGAGGAAACAGACATTGATACGAGCATCGAGCAGTTTGAATGGGGGAGCGGATCGTTGTTCTGTAGCGGGCATAAAGTGCCATGCTAACAAATGATGTTAAGAAATGAGTAAGGAGTGGAGGGAAGCAGCTACCTTATAGTTCTCTTCCATTTCTTCGGCCAATTAAAATTCTCATTTTTTTAGCCTCAATATTTCCTGCAGAAGATCCGGCCAGACGAATTTTTGCTGCGTCCTATAACTAAATCGTGCTGGTTATTTTCTCAATTGGCATAGTGATAACAGATCGGCCATGATCCCGAAAAAAGCTCGTGACTTTCGCTATGATTTTCTGCTGCCTTAGTGTTCCCGGCACTGCTAAAACGCTGCCGGTAGGAAGTGAATTTGCAATCAGTTGGTAGATCGCCTTATTTTTCAATAAAGACGCTGGCACTAACGCGATATTATCAAGTTTGGCTTTTTTCAGCCTGGCAGGTGGTTCAGTGAGTGAGTAGGGAAGTGTATTGTTTCTCATAGTTGTTTGCCATACACGCCTGGCTCTGCATCCTGGTAGCCAAGTGAGCGTAAAAACTCTCTATACGCATCGGTTTCAAATGCCCCATCATCCCACAAGGTGACAATTCTTTTCGCCTCCGGGTGCCTGCCTGTTAAAAAACCTTCGATGCTTGTCCAAAGGAGCCGTAAATTCGGGTCTCCTATTTTCTTCTGCCGGTCTTGAACGGTAAAATGATCGTGTAAATACGCTTCCCATAAAACAAGTAAGCGGTCTTGGTGATAATAGTATGCCTGGGAGGAGCCAATGACTGTTTCATCATACCCTTCCTTTTGCGATCCGATGACTTGACCGACGGTGGGTTCCTGGTCTGCGTACTCTTTCGGGTTGTTATACAGTCCAACGGTGAGCGTTATTCGTGGGGTTAACACATACGGCTGGATGTGATAATAGGTTTGTATGCCGCTTTTATGCTGTAGCCGTATAATCTCGGTATCGCGCTCGCGTCTGGTGTATGGTTTAGTTTCTACGCTGTATCTTGCCCAGACATCAACCGGGGTTCTGCCGCGATCAAAGGAGTCGAAAGAAGCAGTAAATAAATGCGTGGTATACGGCCAGAGGCTATTTTCTCTCGGTTTCTGTTCTTTGCCTGGGTTGTTCATAGAGCTCATGACGATTATAGCAAAAAGTGGAGAGCAGAGAAAACAGGGGAACTCATGTTCAATCTTTTGCTTCGCCGGATCGCTGGTTTGAAGCCTTTGAAGATACCTGCTTAGGTAAGGGTGTACTCGCCAGTTTAAGAAGCTTGAGAAAATCTTCGTCTCCCCCTGGCCTCCCTCCTTTTTCTAGCCATTCTAAAAGCTTTATATCTTTGGGTAATAACTGCTTCGTTTTCATTTTAGGAAGTATCTTTTTCCACAATCTTGTATTCATATTTTCTACCGTATTACTAATGACTTTGCTTGTCAAGAGGCCAATAGGAATATATGTAAGTTCGTTCGTCTTTTCTTCGCTTTCCGGCTCTTACAAACTGTACCAGAAAACGGTCATATATTGAGACTATCCGGCAAGCAAGGGTTGAAACTGTGTTTATGCCTGTTGGTATGTCTCATTTAACGTATCATATATCAAGGTTTCAGTATCTTGACAAACAATGGAATATCTGAGACAATAAGCTCAACAATATGACAGAACAGAAAAAAAGACTGCTGAAAGCGAAAATTGCCGTCGCTCTGCAAAATGAATTGGGGAGAGTCCCGAAAGAAGATGAAATAGATAATGTGTTTCTGCTTGCCCGCGTCATGTATAAAGCAGTTTTAGGACTCCACTTCACCAGGCAGCAGCAGAAAAAACAAG
>WNGM01008663.1_pt1 | contig 19171 bp, 18 predicted proteins | sample 5400571 | NCBI WGS metagenome assembly WNGM01 (sample SAMN13153378, study PRJNA577476) | soil metagenome | isolation source: 100 cm soil or saprolite under Garry oak tree replicate 2 | place: USA:California | collected 2016-06-15 | reverse complement strand
CTCGTCGCATTTTTCTCCATTACCTACATCGCCGGCGTCGGCTTTCTCGGCGGCTTCTACGGTTTCATACTGATCGCATTAGGCGTAGGCTTAATCCTTCCGAAAAAGGAACAAAAGACCGAGGATACGCGATAACACTTGGCAGAAGCATCCGGGGCGAAGAGGAGGACAGGTCCGCGCGCAACTGCTCTAGTAGCTGGACTAATCGCGGGGATTGTCGCGGGGCTAATCGCCTATCTCTTCGCAGGAACTGTCGGGTTCATCGTCGCTTTCATCATAGGAGCAATCACAGGTTCACGCGCAACCCTCCTGGTTAATCGAGCGGGAGAACAGACATCATGACCAGATCTGTCATGGAGGAGCCTCGAAGCTTGCCCCCGGTCGAGGTTCAGAAGCCCAACCTCACCGATGAGGAGATCCGATACGCGGTCAAGAAGCTCCAGCGCGAACCTAACGAGGTCGAGTGGGCGATGCTCGAAGCACAATGGTCCGAACACTGCAGCTACAAATCCAGCAAACCGCTCCTCAAACAGCTCCCCAGCAAAGGACCAAGAGTCATAGTTGGACCTGGTTTCGACGCCGGCGTTATCGACATCGGCGACGGCTGGGTCGTAACCCTCCACATCGAGTCACACAACCACCCTAGCGCTATCGACCCCTACGGTGGAGCAGCCACCGGCGTTGGCGGTGTTGTCCGGGATATCCTTAGCCTTGGGACACGTCCCATCGCTCTCCTCGACCCGCTAAGGTTCGGCTCAATAGAGAGCCCTCACACCCGCTGGCTCTTCGACAATGTCGTCAGAGGAATAGCCGACTACGGCAACTGTATAGGCGTTCCGACCATCGGAGGAGAGGTAGAGTTCGACCCTTCCTTCGAAAGAAACTGTCTCGTCGACGTGGTCTGCGTCGGACTCGGACGAAAAAACAAACTGGTCTTAGGCGAAGCCCGCAACCCAGGCAACCTCGTCTACCTTATTGGAGGAAGAACGGGACGAGACGGCATCCGCGGAGCAAGCTTCGCCAGCAAAACACTAACAGACAAGTCCGACACGGAACGATCCGCCGTCCAAGTCCCAGATCCCTTCACCAAGAAGCTCATCATCGAAGCCATACTAGAGGCAGTCGATGCGAATATCATCCAGGGAATGAAAGATCTAGGAGGCGGCGGCCTAACATGTGGACTCTCAGAGATCGCGGCCAAAGCTGGGACCGGGATAGAAATCGATCTCGACAAGATCGCGACCCGCGAACCCAACATGCTACCCGCGGAGATCATGATATCGGAATCACAAGAAAGAATGATTCTCCTAATCCGAGAAGAAGACGAAAGGAAACTGGTCAATATTCTCGAAAAATGGGAGGTAGGCTTTGCCAGGATTGGACACGTCACCAAGGACGGCCTCCTAATCATCCGCCGGGGAAACGAGGTTGTTGCCAGGGCACCTGCCAAGTTCGTCGCTGAGGCTCCACTCGCACCCCGGTCTGCAATGCGTCCTAGATATCTCGACGTTCTCGCAAAAACGCCTGAACCAGCTTTGCCTGAAGACCTCGATAAGACTCTAATCGAACTACTCTCTAGCCCCGATGTCGCGAGCAAGGAATGGATCTATCGCCAGTATGATCACGAGGTCGGCATCAGAACTATTGTCAAACCGGGACAAGCTGACTCCGCGTTATTACGTCTACCAGGCAAGCGCTCCCTCGCCCTCACAACTGATGGCAACAGCAAGCAATGCTACGTCGACCCCTACTGGGGAACCCTGGGAGTTGTATCGGAAGCATTCTGCAATCTGGTCGCCGGAGGCGCAGAACCTGTCGGGGTTGTCGATCATCTACAATTCGGAGACCCTGGAAATCCTGAGGTCTACTGGACATTCAGGGAAGCTATTCGAGCAATTGCCAACTATCTCAAAGCTCTCCGAGTCCCATGCGTCGGCGGCAAGGTCAGCTTCTACAACGAAGACTCCGTGCACCATAGGGCGATCAAGCCTTCGCCTGTCATCGCCGCAATAGGACTGGTAGAACCCAAAACTCCGAGGATACTGCAGGCTCTCAGAGAAGAAGGAGACGATCTCATCATCGTCGGAAACACTTCCGAGGAAATGGGCGGGAGCGAGTACTACGAATACATACACAAGCTCACGGGCGGCCGGGTCCCAAGGGTCAACTTGAAAAAAGAGAGAACGCTCTTGCGATATTTGCTGAGGACCCTGAGAAGCGGCCGTCTAGAGAGCACTCACGATATCTCGAAAGGGGGATTGGCCGTTGCCCTTGCAGAGATGGCGGTTCAAGGCCGCAAAGGCGTAACCGTCGATATCGATAACGTTCCCAAAAAATCAAGCAGAATAGACAACCTGCTATTCTCAGAATCTAGATCCCGATTCATCCTCGAGACAAAACCCAAGAACACGACTCGACTAGTCAACTCGTTCAAGCGACTCGGGATGCCTGCCTCAAAGGTCGGAACTGTCTCGGACAACGGGATCGAGTTTCTTTCGAAGGGACAATCCATTATCGCAATCCCCATCGCTGAAGCTTCAAGGGCCTGGTCCGAAACAATCCCGAAGGCAATGGACGTAACGCTATGAAAGAGCACTGTGGCGTCCTCGCCATATATTCAATGGAGAACCATCCTGTCGCCGAGCGCATCGTCAAGGGACTCGCGGCACTCCAGCACCGGGGCCAAGAGTCATGGGGAATAGCTGTTCCCGGCGAGCCGATCCTCAAGGGCTTAGGCCTGATAGGCCAAGCCGCTGATGCGAACGCGAAAAGGATTCTCAGCTTTACCAGTAACCGCGGAATAGGACATGTACGCTACTCGACTCGCGGAAGGACGACACTGGAGAACGCGCATCCGCTCGATATCCGTGGCGAATTCGCCATCGCCCAGAACGGGACAATCGCGAATACGGAAGATCTTGAACCCGTCGTCGAGAAAGAATTTCCGATCCTAGGCTCAACGACCGACACAAAGCTTGCTGGATACCGTCTCCTCCAACACTACCGTGCGGAACACGACTGGACCCGCGCGTTTCACAAGCTGAGCAAAGAGCTCAGTGGCTCCTACAGCTTTGTCATGATAACACATGACGGCGAGGTTCTGGCGGCCAGAGATGAAGCAGGCTACAGACCCCTCTGCCTTGGATACGATTCTGAGACAGACACCCACATCGTGGCGAGCGAGAGCTGCGCACTCACAGCTCTCCAAGCCGACTTTGTCAGAGACATTCAACCTGGCGAGCTTGTCAGCTTGTCTAAAGACGGACTCAAAATAACAAGATTCGCAGACTCACCCCGCCACTACCACTGCCCATTCGAGTACACATACTTTGGTCATCCCAGCAGCAAGATCGATGACCACTACGTTTACGATGCACGACGAAAGCTCGGCAGGGTCCTCGCCCGGAAGTATCCGTTCAAAGCCGACGTAGTCATTCCTGTCCCCGATTCCGCTAGACCCGCAGCCCTCGGCTACTCTGAAGAGAGCGGTATCCCAATGGAGGAGGGTTTGATGAAAGACCGCTATCGCAGAAAGGGAAGCCTCCGCAGTTTCATTGAGCCAACAGCCAAGAGCCGGGAAGAAATCGTCCGCGAGATCATCACGATCAAACCCGTCGTCGACGGTAAAGATGTCATCGTGGTAGATGACAGCATCGTGCGCGGAACAAGCAGCAGAAACATCGTCCAATCCCTTCGCGACGCAGGAGCAAAGAAAGTCTACATGGTCGTCACCTTCCCGCCCATCCGCCACCCATGTTACATGGGGATCGATTTCCCGACAAGGGAAGAATTGCTCGCGAACAAAGCAGATGGCGAGACGCTCAACATCGCCGAACTCAACAAGAAGGTCGCGCGCGAAATCGGCGTCGACGGTCTCGGCTACAACGACATCAACGGTCTAAGCGAGGGAATTGGCCTCGGCAAGGACGAGATGTGTTTCGCCTGCGTCACCGGCGAGTATCTGGGTCTGAAGAAGGATCCAGTGCTTCGGACCCGGGAAGAAATGAAGGCCTAGCAACGCAATGCCCGGCCTGATAGGATTCTACACCTTCGGCGTCGGACGAGAAAACTGGGACACCTCCAACTTCATCCACTACGGGCTTAGCGCCCTTCAAGGAAGGGGACAAGAATCCATCAGCCTAGCGACAATCGGACCAGGAAACACTCTACACACTCTCGGGGGAAAAGGGGGCGTCGAAGAATTCTTCCAGAAAAACAAGACAAGCATTCCGAAGGGCTTCATCGGAATCGGACAAACATCCTCCTACGAAGATGACTACCTCGTCCACGTTAAAGCGCCCTACGAGCTGGTTCTCGCACTCGACGGAAAAACAGACCTCCACGAAAACCGCGGCGAAGCCACGAAACTCTTCGCACGACAACTCTCACAACTCCTCCACAGCGAGAAAGAACCACTCAAAGCAACCTCGATGCTCATCAACAAGATAGGAGGAGGATATTCTTTTGTTGCTCTTACGCACAAACAAGAACTCGTTACAGGGAGAAACCCACTTGGTGTAAAGCCACTAGAAACAGGCAGTGTAGGTTTCGATATTGCAGCCGTCGCGTCGGAGACCTGCGCCCTCGACGTAATGGGCGTTGACCACACCGGACCCGTTGAAACGGGAGAGGTCATCATGTTCACCCCTGAAGACATTCGCGGAAACACCCCTGCAACCAACCCCGGCAACTTCTGCAGTTACGAATATGTGATCAGAAACAACATCGGCAGAGAACTAGCCAAGGATCATCCGGTCAAAGCCGACGTCGTAATCGGGATTCCAGAGACGGCACTCCCGATTGCCAACGGATATAGTCAACAGTCCGGCTTTCCGCAGGAGTTCGGCTTCATGCGGACCGGAGAGAACATTCGTGCAGCTCTCAAGCCGACACAGAAAGAGCGTCTCGTCGGAGTCCAGCTCAAGCTCAATCCTGTCAAGAGTGCCTTCGAAGGCAGAGACGTCGTACTGGTAGACGATAGCGTCGTTAGAGGAAACACCCTCCGAAACACAATTGTAAATCTCAAGCGCGACGGAGCGCACCAAGTTCATGTCCGAATTGGAAGCCCAGCTCTCATCTCAACTTGCCCCTACGGGGTCGAGATCCCTTCCAGAGACGAGCTGATCTCCGGCAACCTGGACGAGAAAGAACTCGCGAACAATGTCGGAGCTGACAGCATATCGTTCATGACGGTTGAAGAGCTCCAGCACGCGATCGGACTCCCAAGACAGAATCTCTGCATGCGCTGTTTCGAGGAAGGAGGCGCGACACGATGAGAGTAATGGGTGTGGGTGGGGGGGCTCGCGAAAACGCGCTCGCTTGGAAGATCAGTCTGAGCGATCACAAACCCGAGATATTCTGGATCGCTGAGAACCGGAACCCAGGAATTCACAAGATCTGCAAAGACAATCAGGGCGAGCTTCGCATCGGCAGAACAACCGACCCAAAGACGATCGTCAGATCTGCCCGGGGCTGGGGAATCGATCTAGTTATAGTAGGACCAGAGGAGCCTTGTTTCCAAGGCATACCGGATTCACTAGAGAAAGAAGGCATCCACTGCATCGGTGCGAGCCAAGAACTCTCAATCATAGAACGTTCCAAAGCAGACCTCCGACACCTACAATGGGAGTACGATCTCCCAGGCAAGCTTCTCTTCCGAACCTTCAAGAACGCACGAGAAGCCTCAGACTATGTCCGGAAGAACATTGACACGCAGCCATGGCTGCAGAACATCGTAATCAAGCCTGCACGGCAATCAGGGGGTAAGGGCGTTAAGCTGATCGAAGACAGTCAGATCTATCTTCACGACGAAAAGGAACATTTCAAGGAAACCTACTTCGACTCTCTCCAGACCAGCATGGCTAGCTACGCTGACATTCAAGAAAAGATTCTGGTCGAGGAGAAGGCTTGGGGTCCCGAATATTCCCTGCAATGCTTCACCGACGGCAAAACGGTTCTAGGCACCCCTCTCGTCCAGGACAACAAGAGCGCTCACGAACTCGACAGCGGACCCGAGACGGGCGGAATGGGCAGCATCTCAGGACCCGACATAACCCTCCCATTCATCACCAGAGAAGAATATGACAAATCGCTCAAGATCGTCGAAGGAATCGTTCAAGCCATCCAGAAAAAAACAGGCAAACCTTACCACGGCATGGTCGGTGGACAGATGATGCTTACGGAAAACGAAGGACCAACAGTCATCGAAATGTACTCTCGTCTTGGCGATCCGGAAGCTCTCAACATGCTCGCAATGCTCAAGACAGACATCATCGACGTCTTCCAAGCCATCGTTGAGAGACGGCTCTCCAAGCTGAAGTTGGAATTCACCAATGAGGACGCGGTGGTCGTGAAGGTCGTCGCTCCTAATGGATATCCCGAAAAACGGGACAAAGCCAAGGGTCACCCGGTCCAAGTTTTTGAGACGAACATCAAACGAAACGGCTGCTACCTTTTCTGGGGAAGCGCAGACCTCCAAGAAGACAGCCAAGTGATCACTGGCAGCTCCCGCCTTCTCGCGTTAATGGCCATGGACCATACTCTACCCCCGGCCAGCGCGATGATCGAGAAAACGATGTCAAGCGTCCAGCTCACTGATGGATGGGGGCTCTATCATCGGAGCGACATAGGCTCAGAACAACTTCTTGCAAAGAGACAGAATGATGCGGAACGAGTCCGTCGGCTCTACAAGTACAAGGAAGAACACGGGATTCTCGGAAGCAGAATGGAATGGATTCCAAAGGTCGGCAGGGTCGATTCTTCACAATTGTTGCTGCAAGAGATCCGTGGACCCGAAAAGGCCTAGCTGAATGGTCCCGATCGGCGTCTTGGCGTCAGGACGGGGTTCAAACCTTGATGCTGTACTAGATGCAATCGATAATCGATACCTCACCAATTCCCAGGTCAAGGTCGTTATTAGCAACAGATCAAACGCGCCAGCTCTCGACGTAGCCAAAAAACATCATGTTCCGACAATCACACTAGACGACAAGGGTGTCCCGAAGAAAGACTGGGACTACGACCAGAAAACTATCGCCGCTCTCAAGTCACATGGAGTGGTACCCAAAGAAGGACTCATAGCTCTAGCAGGGTACATGCGGATCCTTAGTGAACAGTTCGTCGATCTGTACCCTCACAGAATCATAAACGTACACCCTGCTCTACTTCCATCCTTTCCGGGTTTGGAAGCGCAGAAGCAAGCCCTCGATCACGGCGTCAAGGTTACAGGTTGCACCGTCCACCTTGTAGACAGAGAGGTCGATCATGGTCCCATAATTCTTCAGACAGCAGTCGCGATCCGTGACGACGACACTGTGGAAACCCTTTCGAGCCGCCTCCTGAGAGAGGAGCATCGGATTCTTCCCGAAGCAATCAGACTCCTGACCGAGGATCAGTTGAGGTTTGAAGGGAGGAGGGTTCTCTTCAAGAATTGACTGCTATACTCATGGACGGCAGATTGGTGGCTGGAGAGGTCAAGAAACTGGTCGCCCAAAATGTTGCACACTTGGAAAAGCATGGGACTGAGCCTCTCCTCGCCACAGTTCAGGTCGGAGACGACCCTGCCAGCGCCTCCTACCTCAAAGCCAAACACAGGGCCGCTGCCGAGGTTGGAATAAAATCCGAGAGTCACCATTTACCCGCCGACACTTCACAGGACAAGGTGGAGGCCTTGCTTGGCCATCTCAACACTAACGCGAAGGTCAACGGGATACTCGTTCAACTGCCACTACCCGCGGGTTTCAACGAGGAAAAAGTAATCGAGAGAATCATCCCCTACAAGGATGTTGACGGATTACACCCAATCAACGCGGGCAAGTTGGCAGGGGGCCATGAGGAACTGGTTCCCTGTACGCCGAAAGGCATCATCAAACTCCTAAACCACTACAAAGTTCCCGTTGCTGGATCCAGGGCAGTTATCATCAACCGAAGTAATCTTGTGGGTAGGCCCCTGGCCAATCTCCTGCTCAATCGAGATGCTACTGTTACGGTCTGTCACTCCAAGACGCCCAACCTTTCATGGATGACACGGACCGCTGATATTCTAGTCAGCGCGGTTGGGAAAGAAATCTTCCAGATTCGCGCAGACCACGTGAAACCTAGCTCAGCTGTGGTCGATGTTGGCTTGACAAGGGTTGATGGAAAGCTCCGGGGAGATGTGGATTTTGATAAGGTCAACAAAGTAGCCGGTTATATTACGCCCGTCCCGGGAGGTGTCGGACCCATGACGGTCGCATGTCTAATGGAGAACACTGTACTGGCTGCGAGTATCCAGATTGGCTTGAAAGTTTGACCGAAGCAAAGACTGCTGTCGAGAAAGAACAATTCAGACGATACATTTTACGCCTTAGAAATCGACAGTCTACTCGAGACATAGAACAGAAGAGCATGGAGATCATGGATCAGGTTCTGCACCTTCACGAGTACGTTCGGGCGAGGGGTATTGCATGCTATGTCAGCAAGGATAGTGAAGTTGATACTCGCCCGTTGATTCGAAAAGCCTTGGATAACAACAGGCGAGTTCTTGTCCCGGTTGTAAAGAAAGGAGACATTGACCTCTTCTTCTCCGAGATCAAAGACCTTGGGAAAGAGCTCGCACCTGGTAGCTTCAATATTCCCGAACCTAAGCCAGAGCATCTTCGGCCCGAGAGCCTCGATGCTGTCGATGTTCTGTTCGTTCCCGGGATTGTCTGGGACAAGGAAGGCTATCGTCTCGGCTGGGGTAGAGGGTATTTTGACCGTGTTCTCAAAACGCTTCCCGAGCACGTTCGTTCTATTGGGCTATCGTTCAATCTGCAGCTTGTCAATCGTGTTCCTCGGGATCAGTTTGATTTACCAGTGAACACGGTAGTGACAGAATCTCGCGTTGTGCGGTGTCATAGTTGACTAGAAGCGTTAGCATCCTCATGGGTTCGGAGAGCGACCGAGAGATCGCCAAGAAGGCCGAGACCATATTTGAGAAGCTTGATATTCCCTTCGAGACGAAGGTTCTCTCAAGTCACCGGAACCACAAGGAGCTTGACAAGTATGTCGAGGGTTCCAAGTCTGATGTCTACATTGCTATCGCGGGTCTTAGCGCGGCTCTACCTGGTTTCGTAGCGTCCCTGACCAACAAGCCTGTAATTGGGGTCCCGGTCTCAGGCAAGCTCAATCTCGACTCTATCCTCTCGATCGTTCAGCTGCCCTCAGGTGTCCCCGTTGGCACGGTCGGTCTGGACAATGGAACTAATGCGGCACTTCTAGCGGCAGAGATTCTTGCGGTCTCTGACTTAGAACTAGCAAGGAGACTCCAACAGTACCGGGGTATTAGCATCTAGATGCAGGAACACGTTAGCGAACCTGAGAGACAGTTGTCCTCCACGCCTTTCAAGCGGGGCAAGGTGAAGGATATCTACGAGCTGGATAGCGAGGAACTCTTGTTCGTTTTCACCGACCGAGTCTCTGCCTATGACATCGTTCTTCCTTCGAACATCCCTCGGAAGGGGGAAGTGCTCTGCAAGCTCGCCGCCTACTGGTTCAATTATCTGAAAGTCCCACACCATATGGTCCGAGTTGAAGACGTGAACCGTATGGTTGTTCGGAAGCTGAAGATGATTCCGGTAGAATGCGTTGTCCGTGGTTATCTCTACGGCAGCCTCTACGAGAGACTTGTCAAAGGCGAGGTCGACCTGCCAGTGAAGCCGATCAACGCTACTAAACTTCCTGAACCCTACTTCGATCCAACCACCAAATCTGACGTGAAAGACGAGCCTGTCACGGTCGATCAGATTGTGGACGAGGGCTGGCTGGACCCAGAGGAGATTGCGGCGCTCAAAGATAGGAGTGTCAGCATATACAAGAAAATGTCCGAGCGCGCAGACAAGGCTGGCTTTATCCTGGCAGATCTCAAACTAGAGTTCGGATTTGACGATGCGAGCAACATTGTCTTAGCGGACTCGATTGGGCCAGACGAGTTTCGGCTTTGGCCCAAAGAGAGTTATTCGCCGGGCAAGAACCAGGAGAGCTACGATAAGCAGTTGATCCGAGACTGGCTTTCCAAGGTTGGCTATAAGAAAACTCTTGATGAGGCACGAAAAGCTGGACAGCCAACTCCTAGACCGCCTGACCTTCCCAAGGATCTGATTGATGAAACGAGTAAGCGGTATGTTATCGCTTATGAACGCTTAACGGGACTGAAACTGTAGGTTGCCTCGGCCCCGCATGACTTACGCCAAGGCCGGGGTCGACGTTTCTCAGGTCCGCAAATCTCACGAGGCTCTCGCTCGACGGCTTGAGTCTACATTCAAGACTCGTAAGGGGAAAGTCGGGTATCCCGTTTTTCCGATTGGCCATTACGCAGGTCTTGTTGACCTCAACGACGGCAGGGTTCTGAGCCTCCATACTGATAACGTCGGGACCAAGGTCATCATTGCTCAGTTGATGCGGAAGTACGATACTATCGGGATAGACTGTGTCGCGATGTGCGCGAATGATCTGATCTGCACAGGCACAGAACCCATCAGTTTCCTTGACTACCTCGCCATGGCCAAACATGATCGCCGTATTGTCAACGAGATCGCAGTTGGACTAGCAAAAGGCGCAAAACAGGCCGGAATGGCAATAGTTGGGGGCGAGACAGCCATTGTCCCAGACCTTCTCTCAAATGACCCCGGGCTTGACCTCGTCGGGATGGCGGTTGGTATCGGTGAAGAGAAAGACATCATTCTTGGAGATGAGATTCGAAATGGCGACGCGTTGGTTGGGGTTGCCAGTTCGGGAATTCACTCAAACGGATTATCACTCGCGAGGAAAACACTTCTAGGAGAGTACGAACTGAAAGAGAATGTGCCAGAACTTGGCCGAAGCATCGGTGAGGAATTGCTGGAACCTACCCGAATCTATGTCAAACCGGTTCTAGATGCGACGAGAAAACTGGAGATTCATGGGCTCGCTCACATAACGGGTGGAGCGTTTGCAAAGCTCGACCGAATTGTCGGACGAGCAAGATTGGGAGCAGATATCGACCAACTACCTCCTACACCCGGAATATTCCGGATCATTCAGAAGAATGGAAGAATCTCCGACCGAGAAATGTATCGAACCTTCAACATGGGAGTAGGATTCATTCTGATCTGCCCTCAAAGAACAGAGGGTGCCGTAATCCGACTCTTTGTGAGACACGGTCACAACGCATTCGGTCTGGGACGGGTGAAGAAAAAGCGAGGAATTCAAGTCAAGGAAAAAGTAGTCACCTAAAGACTACTAGGTAGGTCAGGTTCTCTGAGCTAGGCTTCTACCTTGGAATGCTCAGCGAGAACTTTCAAGTCTGCGAGCTTGGCGTGGAACCCGATCTTTGCATGGGTCCCGTCGCAGAAGGGTTTGTTGCTGGAGCCGATGGGTCTCAGTTGTGTTGTTGTAGGTCGCGCATCAGCTGTTCGAATTGTTCTTTGGTGATCTCTCCTTTCGCATATCGTTCGCGGATGATGTTGTAGGATTCGTCTTGGTATCGCCAGTATCTTCCACGGTAGCCCAATCCTCCTCTCCATGGAAAGATTAGCCATCTTGCTATCCAGAAGAAGGCGAATATTCCAAAGAAGAAGAATAGTGGGAATGGGAAGAAGAAGTACGGGTAGTAGGTGCCAGCCACTGGTGCGGGTCGTGTTGCGAAGAGGAAGGCGGAGATAGCGACTGATGCTACGATAACGGCGACTAGGGCGAATAACCCCCAGGCGAAGATGTGTCTGGGACGATTCCATTCATGTTCACTCATACATTTCGCCTCCTTCTCAATACTTCGATATCGGTATAACGATATCGGATATCCGATATAAGCGTTCTCTCTATTCGCGTATGACTACTAGTCGAGCTTCGCTGGTTAGAGATTAGCCCCGCAACCCGGACACTTCGGAGTACCCTGCGGTGCCCGAGCTCCGCAATACTGACAGGCCACAAGAACCTGCGTCACCACCACAACCTGTCCTTGCGCAATGGACGGGACCATAGGCTGACTCAGCCGTGGATCCCCTTGGGGAATCGGCACGCCTTGACACGACTCGATGCCCATGTTCTTGAACGCCCCGATGATACCGAGGCTCTGCGCGTTGTGGGCTCGCTGACTATTATCCGCCATATCGTTGATGGTCTTGTGATTTTCAAACTCGAGAAGTGTCATTGGCGGAAGTTCAATGTGGCGGCTGCATGCGTAGTAGCCGCTGGGAGGCATCTTGGCCGCAGGGTTGAGGCTATGTCCGGTCACCGACAAGTGAAGTTTCAGGATCCGATCGTCACCCGCATTATAACCGCACTCAGGGCATACAATGCTCAATTATGTATCCGCCTCGAAATCCGACGAATATCACTTGTCACTTCAGCGATATAAGCCGGCCTCCCAATAACACATCTCGTGTACAAACTATCGAAAAAAAGTATTCTTTTCTCGACCTCTCCCGGAGGTGCTCGATTTTCCGCGTCGGCCCTTCTTAGAAATGCCTGAAAGACCGTTCTCGCGTGAGCACCATACTGATTCCGCGTTCGTCACACGCTTTCACAATCGATTGGTCTTCAACGGACCCGCCCGGCTGGACGATCGCTGATACCTTCTCTTTCGCCAGTGCCTCCACATTGTCTAGCTTTGGAAGAAATCCGTCCGAACCTAGCACACTTCCTTCCAGGCCGTGGCCAAGCTTGTGCGCTTTGTCGATAGAATTCTCGATAGCCCCTATCCTGTCTTGCTGGCCGGTTCCGATCGCGATTGATGTCCCATCTTTCCAGAAGACGACCGCGTTTGACCGGACCTCGCAGGCCACCCACCACGCATGCAAAAGGTCTAGGTATTCCCGGTCTGACGGCTTTTTCTTGGTAGGCACGGGAAGCTGCTTCATATTATCCAGTGACGATATGCTGGTTTGGTACTGGTCCTCTAGGATCACTGATCCATCATCTAGCACCACTATATCCGGTGGCATGGTCGCGTCCTCTTTGCGTTGAGCTGGAACCTCTCCAACTCGTATGTCCCTTTTAGACTCGAAAACCGCTAATGCTTCAGAGCTGTATCCGGGTGCATAGACTACTTCGACAAAGGTCTTCATGATCTCTTCTGCGGCCTTTTGGTCAACAGGACGGTTGAAGACTACGACGCTTCCGAAGGCGGCCCGGTTGTCAGAGTCCCTGGCGTGCGCGTATACTTGACTCAAACTATCTTGTCCGTTTGAAACAGCAACTCCTGATGGATTGAGATGTTTCATCACCGCGACCGCGGGCTCTTTGAAACAGCTCGTGATCCGAAGCCCATGACTTCCGTCCTCGATATTCGTTGCGGAAGGGCCATCCTTTCCCCACTTTACCCAATCGACATTTCCAATCCCGCCCTTCGATGACTTTGGCCTGTACAACGCTCCTCTCTGATGCGGGTTCGTACCGTACCGTAGCCCACGCATCCGGCCTTCCACCTTCCATTGGACCTTTGAGTACTCGAACACCTTGTCCCCGAGAGTAAGCTTCAGAGATAGTGGCAGATCCTCTTCTCGAGCAGTCCGGTATATCCGGCGGATCTCCAGATCGCTCAATTCTTCACCTTGCTCAAGTAACTCTCGATCGCTGCATCATACTCTGCCGTCACAGCGAACGCCTCTCTCGCAAGCTTCCGCCTCAACTCATCTGGGACCGTCTCATGCTTGTCCAGTCCTCGGATCAACACGTCGTACTGCGCGGGTCTTGTCAGAGGCGCGACTCGGTGGTTCAGGAACGCGCCCTTCGCTGCAGCACGGATCAAGGCTACGCCTCCAATGTCGATATTGTCGATCGCCCTTCGCAAATTCGCAGGATCGTTCTTCACAACCTCCCGAAACGGATACAAGTTTACAACGACATAATCTACTGGCTCGATGGCGTTCTCCTGCAGATATTTCAACTGAACAGGGTCGTTCCAGTCGCCTAGGATTCCAGCGTGGATCTTGGGATGAAGGGTCTTCACCAGTCCGCCCGGCATCTCCGGAAACCCGGTGTATGCTGAGACTTCTACGACTTCGTGGCGGAGTTTTCGGATCGCTTGGGCGGTCCCGCCGGAGCTGATCACTTTGATCTTGTGTCTTGCAAATGCTCCGACTATGTGTTCTAGTCTGGATTTGTCGTAGACCGAGATCAGAGCATTGCCAGTCAAGGATTCTTGCTCAGAACCTTGCCGAGCTCGGTGTATTATTTAATCTGGTTCCGGAAGATGACGAGATAGTGCGGCTAGGGCCAGCCGAGTCCTGCTTTTTCCACTGGCAGGATTCTTCTCGCGAGTTTTCCGGCCGTGGTGTGCTGATAGAAGATAGCTAGTGTTAGGAGGCCGGTCAAGCCCAAGATCCCTACTCCTGCCCAGAAGAATGGAAGCGCTGTGATCGTGTGGAATATCTTTGCCACCACGTTCATCTGGGTGAAGACCTGGTTCTGTGACACTATTGTCAAGAATACTGTTCCTCCGTTGGCCGCAGTGATAGGGGTGTTTGGAATGTCGAATGTTCCCGCGGGAAAAGTGCTTGTGAAGATTACCAGGTCTGTCTCAACGAGCGTCAGTGTAACAGTGACCGTATGTCCTGCCGTAATGTGCGCTGACGCGTAATAGCCAGAAAGCGCATATCCAATCACGGTTTGAAGGGAATTAGTCATTGGAAGGTTAGCTGGTGTCGAATATGTTGCGACATTCTGTTCAGCAGGTGCAGGGAAGGATAACAGTACTAGACCAGCAATTAGCAAGCTGCAAAGAATGGCGAGAGTGTATCGTTGACGCTGGCTGAACTTGGGCATGCCGGCTCAATATGATCATTCGAACCAAGCCAGAACTAAGCCCGCCGTACCCTACTCCAATTCCCACTAGTAACGGTTACTCGCTGGTTATGCTTGTTCGAGAGCCTTTGTGATTTCCATTCTCGATGCCCGAAGAGCAGGATACAGTGACCCGGCCACGACTGCCAGGATCGACAATCCGAGGGCTTGTACCATCGCACCGTACGGGATGATAAATGGCAGGTAGAACCCTGCGAGGGTCGTGCTGTTAGTCGCTCCCTCCAACAAGAGTAGACCTCCCGGAACTGCGAGCAGGAAGCCGAATAGACCCAGTATGATTCCTTCGCTGAGAAAAAGTCCTGATATTTGTCTCCTGCTCATTCCTTGGGAGCGCAAGAGCCCAATCTCACGCTTTCTATCTGTTACGTTCATGATCATTGTGGCGCTTATTCCAAGCGTGGCTATGAGGAGGGCGAAGTAGAGAACTAAGAGGATGATCGTGAATATGCGGTTTATCGTGTCTCGAACCAGGGAGAGGAGTTGCCCGAGGGTCAGCGAGTTCTCCGCAAAGTCATATTTCGGATACGAGGCTGCAATATCGTGAGCGATAGTGGACGCCTCGGGCTTGTACTGCGTCTTAAGATTGATCAGGAAGAGAGGAGCGCTGTTGCTGCCGGCGAAGAATTCTTTCTGTGAATTGAAAGAGACAACAATCGAGTCACTGGCGAAGCTGTTTCCAAACTGGATGTACTGTAGGACAGGCCCGGTGAATATTCCGGCTACATGAAATGGCAAGGTTCCATTGAACGTCGTTATGTCTACGCTTTCACCCACCGAGACTCCGAGTCTCGATGCGAGAGAATCAGGAAGGAGGACTGTCTGGGAGTTGTTGGCCAGTTCGGCGTAGACTTGCTGTTGGGATGGCGAGTTTACGAATTGATAGTTTATGATCTCGGGGAAGGTTGTAGGGTCGATGGCTAGGACTCCTACCGATGTGCTGTTGCCGTTAGGTCCGAGAGCTTTTGGGTTGAATGGAAGAAGACTGGGTCCGAGAGGAGTTGCCAGGGAGACTTGTGCAAGACCAGTGAGATTGTTGGTGAAGCTGACGGGGAGGGACTGGTTTGCGATCAGGATTATGTCCGCCCCGAGTGCTTCCTGGATTCCCTGGTCGAGGGCCGTCTGGACACCACCTTGGATTCCACCCAGCATAATTACGAAGCTGAGGGTGATGGTAATCATTCCGAACGAGATTGCGTTTCTAATCAACCTCCGTCTCCCGTTTCTCGACGCAATGTATCCTATGGCCCTTGAGAATGACAGGAGTGGTGCAGTAAGGATTCTGCCTGCTCGTCCGAATATTACTGCTCCGAGAATGACTAGCCCCATCGGGACGAGTGCAACATCGAGGTATGGCACGTGAAATGGCGTTAGTCTGGCAGCCTCTAGAGAGCCGACCGTGAGCATGCCCGAGCTGACAAGGACGAGTATTGAATCTGGAATCCGCTTGCGACAGTTTCGGGCGGATGGCCGGATCGCTTGGATAATGTTGATCCGGCTTGCGGAAGCGGCTGGGTAGAGCGATCCTGCGAAGACAGCTACGAATCCTGCTCCCAGCCCCATTAGAGTGATGGTCGGGGTGAGCTGGACCACAGGGAGAGATGGAATTTGGAGAATATTTTCTGCCACTGCCGTGAAGCCCCTCGAAAGAACTAGCCCCGTAAAGACACCGGCAATAGTGCCGATGGTGCCAATCAGCATTCCTTCGACCAAGAAGATCTTGAAGATCTGTGATCGGCTGCTACCGACAGCCCGCATCACTCCAATCTCGTATGTGCGTTCATTTACCGTCATGAACAAAGTGTTGAAGACGATGAAGGCACAAACGACGAGTGCGACAGCTACCATTACATTTAGCCCCAGTTCGAACCCGGCGGTTTGTCCAGCTATTCTCTGAACGGCTTCCGCCTTTGGTGCGTTTACGTTGAAGAGAGGCGAGCCTAGAAGATTCTGAATCTCGTTCCTGACCTGTAGCGCCTTTGTTGGATCGTTGAGGGTCGCGTAAATATGGGATACCATTCCCTGAAAGCTTAGTTCCGATTGTAACTGTGAAAGATGGACATAAACCGACGCGCCGATGTTACGTACCGGATGGTTGATTCCCACGACTGATAGAGGAATGGTGATGTTGGTTCTTGTGATGACGTTTGGGGTGAAGATGTCGACGGTGGATCCGATTCTCAGTCCGAACTTCTGGGCCAGCCCGTCGTCAACTGTTGCCTGGCCTGGGGAGAGAATTTTTGCCCCGGTAATGTTGAAGCTGGAATAGTCGAAGTCTGTTCCATTAACTCCGACCAGAGGAAAGAATGTCCTGTTGTCGGTGGTTCCAAACCAGACCAGTCTTACTGCGGTTTGTTGAACTTCAGAGGCACTCTCGACATTGCTCAGATAATGGCTCTGGAAAACAGGCGGAAGTCCGCCATAACTGACGACGATGTCAGTGCGGCCCCAGAACTTGTTGATGTAATTGGTAAACTCGCCCGTTGCGCTTGCGGTTGCTAGGTTTATGCCGACGAGTAAGGCTACCCCGAGGATGACGGCGAGAATTGTCAGCGCGGTTCTTGCGCGTCGTTTTGGGAGGTTGCGATAGGCAATCTTGGTTGAGAGCAAGTTCTGGGCTGAGCCTTCGTGCTAGTTGGGTTGTGAGAGAGATCTTGCAGGTTCCGGAGGAACTGGTTCGATCGCTCGTAGCCTGTAGGATTCCCGGGGATGTTGTTGCGATCCCTTCGTGATGACGCCGTCGCGCATTTCGAACAGTTTCTCTGCTCGATCAGCGACCACTGGGTCGTGCGTGACGACGAGGACGGAGGCGTTTTCTCTCTTCGCCGCTTCATACATTATCTGAACTATCTCTGTGCCAGTCTTAGTGTCCAGATCCCCTGTCGGTTCATCGGCGAGGATGATTTTCGGATGGTTTGCTAGGGCTCGAGCTATGGCGACCCGTTGTTGCTCCCCTCCGCTCAACTCGTCTGGCAGGTGGGAGAAGCGCTCCTTGAGGCCGACGCGCTCAAGCATCAACGCGGCTCGTTCTTTGGCAGCTTTCGGTTTCATTCCCGCGGTAAGCAGAGGCAGTTCCACGTTTTCAAGGGCCGTTAGTACTGGTATGAGGTTGTGGAATTGGAAGACGAAGCCAATCTTGTGACGTCTAAGCTTTGTGAGTTGACCATCCTTCAAATTGGTAATATTTTCTCCGTCAATGGCAACAGTTCCAGCCGAGGGCTTATCGAGTGTACCTATGATGTTGAGGAGTGTCGTTTTTCCGGACCCGGAAGGCCCGGTTACGACTACGAACTCTGCCTCGTAGAGTGTGAGGTTGACTCCGCGGAGCGCGTTTACCGTGACATTGCCTAGGCGGTAGGTTTTCTCCAAGTTCGCAACTTGTACTGTGGCATGGGTTTCCAAGTAGGCTCGGTCCGCAGAGGAGTTGAAAGCTACGTCCCGAATATCTTCCTTTCGAGCATAGCTTCCCGAAGCGCTTAAGCCATGAGAGAATTGTGAATAGACTATGCCCGCTAGGACGGTTATCCTCGATATCGAGACAACATCGCTTGAGGCAGATGCTGGAACACTAGTGAGCGCCGGTCTCATGTCTGACAAAGGACGCGGCGAGTATCTGGACGCGAAAAGGACGAGTGACGAAAAATCGCTTTTACTGAAGCTCTTAAAGCGATTGGAGAGTTACGATGTCATGGTGACTTGGAATGGCAGGAGCTTCGACGTTCCATTTCTCACGACCCGTCTAATGAAACACAGCGTTGATCCTAGACCGATTCTTCGTAAGTCGCACATTGATCTCGCTGATGTTGTGAAGAGCCGTTTGAGGCTAACTTTCACCTATCTCGACCACGTGTGCGACTTCTTCCAGATAGATCGTAAGAGGGGTCCGATGGGCCTAGATGTCCCACACCTATACATTCGAGCGCTTGAGGGGGATGCGAAAGCTGCAGCGTCAATACGGGAGCACTGCCTTGACGATTTGCGGGCGACACGGCAGGTTTTCTTGAAGCTCAAGCCTCTGATCGAGCAGCAGCTAGAGTAAGCCGAAGGGCAGTCTTAGCCCAAAGAATGTCGCAAGAACTGCGAGTATTGCGAGGTATATCGCGAATAGTCCGAGACTGATAAGGAGGTTTCTTGGCCAGCGCTTGCTCCAGGAGATTCCGAAGGGTATGCCTACTGTGAAGCCTATGACGTGGGCGATATATGCGATGCTGGGGTCATAGCCAAGGCCGGGAATCAGAGTCGGATCGTAAACTAGTGCTACGTTGTAAAGGAAGTAGAGCATGGCTACGAGTCCCTGCGGAGCCATGAAGAGGAACGAGAACTTTAGTGGATTCATCAGCATCACACAGGCGGCTAGCGTGAAGATGGCCGC
>WNGM01002009.1_pt1 | contig 19199 bp, 17 predicted proteins | sample 5400571 | NCBI WGS metagenome assembly WNGM01 (sample SAMN13153378, study PRJNA577476) | soil metagenome | isolation source: 100 cm soil or saprolite under Garry oak tree replicate 2 | place: USA:California | collected 2016-06-15 | reverse complement strand
TGACCAGTTAAGGGACCTGCAATCCCAAATCCCTCGGTCATATTATGCAAGCCGAAACCAATGATCAGAATGGTAGCCAGTTGCAGTGCGCCTACTGCCGCTGCTTGACCAATGGCTAGCCCTTCAGAGAAGTTGTGCAGGCCAATACCGGTGGCAATCATGAGAGCCAGCGTCTGTGGGGACATCTCAGCAGATGCAGAGGCCGCAGGAGCGCCCGCACTTGTGATACGCACTGCAGATGGCACCACCTGAGTGGTGGCTTCAGTCATGGCCAGTTCATTGGCACCGGCACCAGCCAGAGCAAGTTGAGGTGAAGAGGCAGCGGCAGACCCACCGCCTGCCTGTGCAGGTTTATCCGACTTGAGACGAGCGATGACATGCTTATTGAAGTAGACGAGGCCAATCAGGCCAAGCAAGAGGCCAAAGATGAACAGGACAATGTCTATGAATAAGGTCGTACCTCCTGTATGCTGTGTACGAACCTGCTCTATCAGCCCGTTAATAGGCTCAGTGGCTTTGCTAATCACATCATAGAGCAGGAAGAGCAGGACGCCCGTAGCGAGCATGCTTAAAAAGGCTTTGAGCGACTGGGGCGCTTTTTTCAAGAAAGCAAGGGGTAAACCGAGGTAGATCGTGAGTCCAGCGAAGGCTCCGAGGAGGATAATGGTTCCTGTTGGCATAAGGTGCTCCCTTCTTTACTTCCTCGTGTGCTGATGACGGCCCATTCCCTGTCTCTTTCGTCTCTCATCATGGGTGAGTGACATTGAATGTACCCTCTCTCGTTATCGGCCACGTTGATATCCAAGTGTTTGGGTTGGATATTAGCATGCCCTAATATTAGTCTAGGCTCATATCTTTTGTCAAGCTGAACATAGTAGTGCATCTTCGTATGATCCACAGCGTAGAGATGCCCTTCTACATTTTGCGTGAGGCCATTACCACGAATACGATCTCCATGCCAGCCGAACAGCTTGTGCTGCTGCAGCAATTTATCCAGCTGCAAGATGATCACATTGTACGAGTGGAAACCATTGGTGGCAAAGTGATCTACACCATGAAAGTGTTTACCACGAGCGCCTTCAACCCCTGTCCTTATCTCCAAATGTCTAAGGGATATCGCCCAGGAAGACCAGGAACTGGTCCGGTAACATCCAGGCTGAAGGGAGTGTCGCTAGCTCCCTCCAACCCCAACCCGCTGGAAACACGATAAGGGCGAGTGAGCCAAAGAGTGCCTTGCGCCGGAATTATTCCACTCCATTTAGATGTGCTATAATTAGCTTAACCGTTAATTATTGATCCTCTATTCAGGTTATACCGTTTAAGAGAGGAGCAGGCGATGGCTGAGCACCGATCATATCTCATCATTGGAAATGGCATAGCAGGCGCAACAGCGGCAGAGCTGCTGCGCAGCGAAGACAACGCGGCAGATATCATGGTCGTTGCCAATGATCCATTTCCGGTCTACTATCGCCCAGCTCTCAAGGACTACCTGGGAGGGAAAGTACGAGAGCAGAAACTGTGGGTACGTCCTGTAGGATTTTACTCGGATCATCATATCCAGTTCCTGGCTGGCACAGTCGTGAAGATACAGCCAGAAGAACATACAGTGCTGCTCGACAGCGGACAGCAACTGGGCTATGATCGTTTGCTTCTGGCCCATGGAGCACGCGCCAGCACACTTACTTGCCCAGGGGTGAACCTGACAGGAGTGGCAACATTGCGTACCGTTGCCGATTACCAGAAGGTACTGGCGCGCTTGGGCCTAGTCAAGCGTGTCGTGGTTGTCGGAAGTGGGACACTGGCGCTGGAAAGCATTGAGACGCTCCGTCATCGCGGCTACCAGGTCACACACCTGCTGCGCCGGCGCACGCTCTGGTCAGAGGTGCTTGATCCTACTGCCTCGGACCTGGTACTCCAGCAAGAGATGCGCGATGGGGTAGATGTACGTTCAGAGCAGGAAATAGCCGAAATTACCGGAAAAGAGGGCAGCGTCACGAGCGTCATCACCACAACAGGAGCACACATTCCCTGTGAGATGGTACTGCTTGGGATAGGCATCGAGCCGATCGTTGATTTTGTGAAAGATGCCGGAATCGCTTGCGGGCGCGGCATCAAAGTTGATGGTGTCATGCGCGTGAACGCTTCTGATATCTACGCCGCCGGAGATGCCGTCGAAACCAGCGATCCCATAACGGGCCGAACACGAGTCATCGGGCAATGGTATCCCGCTATCCAGCAGGCACGCGCAGCTGCTTACAGTATGCTTGATCTACTCGATACAGCACAACCATTTCACTTCGGCAACTTCTACAATGCCTGTTTTTTGTCCGGTGAATAACCATAGGGACTTGCTCATGCTTTCGCTCAAGCAGCGCCTGGGGATTCCCTGGGATGGCAGCGTCGATATGAGCTTGATTCTGGATTATCTGCCGGCTGGATGGGATGTGCCACTCCTGTTGAGCCGTATACGAGAGCAGCCGATGTTCAGCGACCCGGAGCAAATATCGGACAACTACTTGCTGCACTTCATTGCTCGCTCAAAGCTTCTCCAACTCCTGCCCGGTACGGCGGTTCTGAACGAGGGAGAATTTGGGCGTGATATCTACTTCATCCTTGAAGGACGCTTCGTCGTCTCCTCGGCAGGAACCGGTGGTCAGGACTTCCCGATAGCAGTGCTGCGCCGGGGCGAGTTTATGGGCGAACATGGGATGCTGACGGGGCAACAGCGTACCGCGAGCGTCCGTGCCCAAACAACCGCCGTATCGTTAGAAGTGCCCGAGCAGGTGATACAGCAAATGATGGATGTCTTGAAGCGCTTGGCACTGTTTCAGGGGATATCCAGTGCAGACGTTCACTGGATTGCCGGCAAAATGCAAATGAAAACGTATGACCGGGATACACTGCTCTTCACAGAAAGTGAGGGCGGACAGCCTGCTCGTGAGTCGATGCATGTGATTCTGGAGGGATTTGTGAAAGTAGCTCGCCGGACGGAACCGGGAACGGGACAGAACAAGGGCGATGAGCGCATTATCGCCTATCGACAAAGCGGCGACTACTTCGCCGGTGGACTCGATATGCTTGGCGATGGACGGGCAGTGAGCGTTACCGCGATCAACCGTGTCCATGTCGCGGAAATTGCCAGCCAGGACATGCAATCCATCCTGTCTCGCTACCCTGAAGTCAACCAGCGTTTTACGATGCGCGTCCAGGAATACCAGGCAATGACGAAGGTGGCCCAAACCTTCGTCGGCACCATAGACTTTTTACGCGCACACCCTGAGCAAAAGCAAGCAGTTCCAGAAGCTCGCGCCGCTCATGCTGCTCATTGTCACCTATCACGCGGTATTGGAACTGATCGTCAATGTGCTGCACCTGGCGAAACCTTAACTCCTTGGCCCGACCGTGAAAAAGCTAGCGCTCGAGTTGCAAGTGTTTGTCGTGTGAGAAAGGATGGTGCTGGCTGTTTCTTTACTCGGACCCGGATATCAGGCGCTTGCCCCTGATGAGAACTCTCTTGAAAAAGGATGGTGCTGGCTGCTCCTCTACAGCGGCAGCCTTAGAATCAGATACGGCTATCGTTGGCAGATCATCATCCGAGACAGGATCAAAGGACGGTCGAGGCGTTAGCCTGGGTTCAGGCGTGATGAGTGTCGGCTCTGTACTGAGAACATCTGACGACGAACTGGCTTCTTCAGTTGAAGTTCGAGTGTACAGTGTCGGCGTTGCACTGAGAACATCTAATGTTGGAGAAGTTTCTTCGGCTTGTTTGATGCCAATGGTCAGGAACACTACCGCCCCTGAATTGGGCGATTCATCGGGGCCTTGCACGCGGATGACCTCTCCATCATGGACACCGGCAGGTACTGGCACAGTGAACGGCAGGCCATTGGGCATAGTGATCGTTGGGCTGGCACCGGCGTCTGCTTCCATCTGGGTAATATACAACGCGGCACGAAAATCTCCCCTGTCTGATTGCTGCGGTTCCACGATACGTTCGACAGGCGAAGGGGCAGGGGCAGGCAAGGCTTGCACTGCCTGCTCAAATGCAGCAGCGAAGGCTGAGATAGAAGGGAAACGATCTTCTGGCCGCTTCGCCAGGGCACCCAAGATCACTGAGTCGATAGTCGCGGTCAAATCTGTCCTGAGTGTGCTGGGCGGCACCGGTTGAGTAGACAGATGATGGCGCAGTAATCGTTCCATACTCCCCTCAAAAGGAGGACTCCCTATCAGCAGTTCGTAGATCAGGATGGCAAGCGCGTACTGGTCGCTAGCGAAAACCGGATTACTGCCCCATTGTTCAGGAGCCATGAAAGTGGGAGTGCCACGAATGGTGCCACTGGAACTGGCAACCGTGGCGCTGTTGCGAGCAAGTCCAAAGTCAGCTAGCAGCACCGTCGGTCGATTAGGATTCTTTGCATTGCTACGTATAAGAAAGTTCGAAGGTTTGACATCCAGATGAATCACACGATGGTCGTGTGCATACTGAAGAGCGGCTGCGGCCTGATCAACGATGTATGCGATGTCTTGCACTGAAAGCTTCGTCGCATCATAGCGCTGTTTCTGCCAGTCCGCGAGTGTCCCCTCTGCACAAAATGGCATGACCATATAGTAAACAGTCGTGCCATCAATGATTTCTTCGCCAAAGTCGTAGAGGGGCAAGATGTTGGGATGCTCGAGGACGGCAATAGCTCGTGCCTCACGTTTGAAAAGGCGAGCAGCATCTTTGGCCTCTTTGCTATCAGGATAGGAGCCAGTTTCAGACCGGATGACTTTAATCGCCACTCGTCGACCGACTCGAGTGTCTTCCATGAGATGTACTTCACCCATGCCACCACTGCCCAGCAAGCGGACACGATGGTAGTGACCGTTCTGGAGTTCTTCTAATGCCATCTTTTGCCTCGGTTCTCTTGAATTGGAAACGCACTCTCCGAGTTTTTAGTAGTCCAGTTTACGACAATACTATAACACAACTGTCTCAATGTGCAAAGAACCCAGATGACACAATAGCGTATCCCTTGCTAAGGGTAGCGATGAGTAAAAAGCCAGAGAGAGCGAACGAGCCGTTCGGGAGAATGTCCATCCCGCGTGAACTGCTGCGTTTTGCTAGTTGGAAAGGAAGATCATCAATGTCTTTAAATGTAATTCAGGGGGAACAGACTCTGCCTTTCTCACAAGAAGAGAGAAGGAGAGCAGTAAACATCAAGACTTTGTCGCCTCTTCTTTGACAGATGGCACGACAAAGCAGCAATGTGCTATCTCACCACGTTCGCACTGCTCATGGACTGGCACCCCAACTAACTCCGTGAGCAGGGTCTCGGCGAGGCGGCAGACCTCTGGATGACCCGGTATCACCGACGCAAGCGGGCAGCTATAGCCATGAATAGAGTACGTATCATCTCGCAGTTCCAGTTCTGCCATGCCACCGAGTTGATTGAGAACGTCAACAGCCACCTCGAGGCGGGTACGCAAATTCCCAGGCGGCATATTCCACTGGGCAGCCATGCGACGCCCAACCACGCGTAACAACACTTCCACTTCATCAGCGGGCATGTGCTCGTTGAGGACCTGCAAGAGTTCGTGCAGCACCGGTCCATATGCTTTCGGGAATAACTGCTCGCTTTCAGACGTCAGCTCGTAGACGAAGGCCGGCTTCCCACTGCCACGACGGGCACCTCGCTGTCGCACCAATCCATCACGTTCAAGCGTAGCGAGATGTGCGCGCACAGCATTATCCGTTAAATCGAGTGCCTGAGCCAATTCCTCTACCGTGCGACTGGCACGGCGAAGCAGCTTGATGATCCTTCCACGCGTACTCTCAAAAAAGCGCTGATTCCAGTTCAAAAGTGGCATCTATTTCCCTCCGATTTATTGTAAGTGTATCCAATGAATAAGTGTTTTGTCAAGTAAGTCAAGTAAGTCATTGACTTTCCAGGATAGATATGTTATACAAACATGTAGCGTAGACTTTACAAGGGAGTAATACAATTGTTTGACCGAGATAGAACAGAAAGGGGAATTATATGCGCCTGAAAGATCAGATTGCTATTATCACTGGCGTCAGCCATGCTGGACAGGTTGGTTATGCACTCGCCGCTGCTTTTGCTCGCGAGGGTGCTCTTCTCGCCATCAGCGCTCGCAATGCTGAGCGGGTCAAAGCGCGTGCTCAGGCACTACAATCTGAGGGAGCCAGAGTCATCGCTATTCCTGCTGACCTGACCACTGAAGAGGGAGCCAATACCCTCATTCAGGGGACACTGGAAGCCTATGGGCATATCGACATTCTCGTTAACCTTGCAGGTGGTCTCACAAAGTATGGTCCTTCTGATGAACTAACCCTGGCTGAGTGGGAAGCAGAACTGAACAACAACCTGCGTACGGCTTTCCTCTGTAGCCGTGCCGTCTGGCCCATCATGAAGAGCCAGGGCAGGGGCAAGATTCTCAATTTTAGTCGAGCAGGAGGCGCGCAAAACTCCGCGCCCATGATGCTTGCCTATAATTGCGCGAAAGCCGGTATCGATGCACTGACTGCCACCTTCGCCAGAGAAGGCAAACAGTTCGGCATTTCTGTGAATGCTCTTGGCCCTGGCATGATCGTCACTCAATCGAATATTAACTCGATGAGCCCTCCAGCAGAGGACATACGTAATAAATGGGTGAGCCTTGAAAATATCCTGGAGGCAGCGATCTTCCTGGTAACACCTGCAGGAGATGGCGTGAATGGTGCCGTTCTTCCTGTCCAGGCAAAAGGAATATGAACCGGCTCTTCGATGATACAAAAGCAAAGAGAGGTTAACGATAATTATGTCTTTTGATCTAGACCGTGATGACCAGGACTTTCAAGTGGCAATGGACATCCATCGGCGAGGCGAGTATGAGAGTAATGCAGCGCTGAGGGCCGAGTTCTTTTCTGTGTCTGGAGTACATTCATGAACGCTTTGACACCGCTGGAATCACTCTTCGACATGGAACGTGGACAGGATTTGCCGCTCCCACCGGAACTGGCAACTCTTTTTGGTCGTCTCCAATTCCCACCACATTCTCACCGACCCTACATCATTGGCAACTTTGTCACCACATTGGATGGGGTCGTGTCACTAGGGGAACCGGGTTACTCGGGCGGCGGAGAGATTAGTGGGTCCAATCAGCACGATCGGATGGTCATGGGACTGCTGCGAGCAATTGCCGACGCCGTGATCGTTGGTGCTGGCACACTCCGGTCGGTACCTCATCACCGCTGGACTGCGGAATACATTTATCCACCGCTCGCCACAGTATACCGGGAGCTTCGGGCCAATCTCGGGAAACCAGAACCTCCATTGAACGTCATTGTCACTGCACACGGTAATATCAACCTCGACCTGCCAGTTTTTCAATCCGGTGAGGTTCCCGTGTTGATTGTCACAACGGCACATGGCCTGCAACGCATCCGCGAACAGCATTTCCCGTCGTCGGTCCAGGTTTTGGCAATGCAAAGCACCGGTCCACTCAGCTCCCAGGCGATCCTGGAGGCCGTGAGCCGTGTACGCCGGAGTGACGTGATTCTGGTCGAGGGTGGACCTCAGCTCATGGGTGACTTCTTTGCAGAGCGGCATCTGGATGAACTGTTCTTGACGCTAGCCCCGCAGATGGCCGGTCGAGATGGCTCCTTTGAGCGCCCCGGGCTCATCGCGGGGAAGCGTTTTGCGCCAGAGCATCCACTCTGGGGAACACTTATCGGCGTCAAGCGTGGTGGCAGCCATCTATTCCTGCGCTATGCATTCGAAGCGCAGGAACACGCTTAAATATGCTAAGAGCTCGTTATTACAGTGACACGTTGTAATTGCTTCCTCCACTCTGGTACTGGACCAGGAAGTCGATAGTGAACGCTTTTAGACCCGCCGGTCCCGTAAACACGACTCGCCCACCAACTCCCTTGGCAAGAGCATTAAAGCCATAGGGAAGCGTGTTATCAATTGGAGGATGGATGGGGCCGCCATTGAAACTGAGCCGTACGTAATCATAGCCAAAACCCGGTGATATATTCGTACCGTTGGGATTATCCACCTTGAAGTTCAGAACATAGTATTGCTGCCCCGCTTTGGCCTGGTTACCTCGATATGCATAGCGAATATCTACACTCTTCAGGTGATAGATGATCAGTTGCCGGTTGTAATAGGGAAAGTAATAGCTAATATCCAGGTTCTGCGGCGATGTTCTGTCACTATAGCGGCTGGCATTAAATGGACCGCTGAGAGGTATCTTTACCAGAGATTCTCCAAGTGTTGTCGATCCTAGTTGTAATTGTAACGTACTAAGTTGTAAAGGGCTGGATACTGAAAAATCTAGCCAGCCAGTTTCACTTGTATGTGGCTTAGGGCCAACAGAGAGAGACACATTAGTTGGAGTTATTGGACTGAGCTTTGGGGCAAGCAGTCGAGCGATATCATAATAGACGATATTAATTTGATCAGAGGAGTTATTCGCTACTTTCATATTCAGGCGCACAACGCCTGAACCTGAGTGAATATCGTCATCAATAAAAGTGGTTGCATATTGCGCATTTACAAGAGTAAATTCTAAACCTGCATAGGGTACTGTTCGCTGTACTTCAAAAGTAAGCATTGGGGCTTGCGAAGGAGCCTGATTGGTAGTAACTTTTACATTCCTGAGCAAGTTCCAGGCAACCGTGCTAGCAACAATAAGAATAATCACTCCCAACACAAGCAGGCTGGTGAACAATGGCCAGGGCTCTCTTTTAGAAGAATGCACAATTTTCTGCACACGCGTGCCGACAGGTGTTTTATCTTTGGGTTGTGGTAGTAGCGGGGTACTCGAAATTTTGTTTGCCATGAGATATTCCCCTTTCATGGATGTATTCCCCTACTCTATTGTAGCAAGTTTTTACAATTCTTGACACCCCCTTTCAGCACGTGTTAGCATGAATTCATTGAAACAGCATATTTCCCGCCCCAGTAGAGGCGTACAGTAATTATCACAAGGAGTTTATTTCTCGTGAAAATCCATGAATATCAGGCCAAAGATATCCTGGCACGTTATGGTGTTCCGTTACAGCCAGGACGTGTAGCGTATACGCCAGAAGAGGCCGAAGCCATTGCCCGCGAACTAGGCGGGCCAGTTGTGATCAAAGCCCAGGTATATGTTGGTGGACGAGGCAAGGCAGGGGGCATCCAGTTTGGCGATACGCCCGCACAGGCACGTACCGCTGCCGCCAAAGTATTGGGCATGGATATCAAAGGGCTAAAAGTAGAAAAAGTCCTCGTCGTTTCCAAAATAGACATCAAAGAGGAATACTATCTCGGCATTATCCTCGACCGCAAAACGCAGGCACCAGTCGTGATGGTCTCTAAAGAGGGTGGTATCGACATCGAAGAGGTGGCCGCAACAGCACCCGAGAAGATTGTTAAGCAGCCCATCGATATGCATTGGGGACTGCGTCCTTTCGAGGCGCGCGATATTCTTGCCCGGGCGGGACTTCCCCACCAGGTGATTGGCAAGGGTGGAGCTATCCTTACCGCGCTTGCCAAAGCTTTTATCGACAGTGATGCAAGCCTGGCCGAAATCAATCCCCTTGTGCTAACCACCAATGGACAGGTTCAGGCTGCCGACGCCAAGATTCTCCTCGACGACAATGGCCTGTTCCGTCAGAAGGAGTATGCTGCGTGGGCGGAATCAGAAGAGTCAAATCCCCTGGAGTATGAGGCCAAGCAGGAAGGTTTGACCTATGTGAAATTGGATGGTGATATCGGCATCATCGGTAATGGTGCAGGACTGGTCATGACCACCCTTGATATGGTAGCGCGTGTAGGTGGAAAACCGGCCAACTTCCTCGATATCGGCGGGGGAGCCAAGGCTGAAGTCATGCGTAAAGCCCTGATCTTCGTGGCAAGTGATCCGCAGGTCAAGGGTATCCTGGTCAACATTTTCGGTGGCATTACCCGAGGTGAAGAAGTGGCCAAAGGTGTGATTATGGCCCAGGCCGAATTGCTCAAGGGCATGCCTATCGTTGTTCGCCTATCGGGCACAGGTGCCGAAGAGGGCAAAGCCATGTTGAAAGATGCCGGGCTCGATTGGGGTAAAGATATGCGCGAGGCGGCCCAAAAGATTGTCGCCTCGGTAAAATAGAGGGAACAGTAATGAGTATTCTTTTAGACAAAACAACACGAGTGATAGTGCAGGGTATTACCGGGCGCGAGGGACAGTTTCACACACGCAACATGAAGGCGGCCGGAACAAACCTGGTTGGCGGTGTTACTCCAGGCAAGGGCGGTACAGAGGTGGAGGGTTTACCGGTCTTTGATACCGTTGCCGGGGCAAAAGCGACCACAGATGCCGAGGCCAGCTGTATATTTGTGCCACCTGCCGGCGCCGCCGACGCGATTATGGAGGCCGCCAGCGCGGGCATTGGATTGATCGTCTGTATCACCGAAGGCATTCCCGTCATTGACATGACGCGAGCGATGCTGGTTGTGCGGGAATATGGAGCACGCCTGATCGGCCCTAACTGCCCTGGTATGTGTACACCTGGCCAGGGCAAGATTGGCATCATCCCCTACCAGATCTTCACGCCTGGTCCCGTAGGCTTCATCTCGCGCTCTGGCACCCTAACTTATGAAGTTGTTGCATTGCTGACCGAGGCTGGCCTCGGTCAGTCCACCTGCATTGGCATTGGCGGTGATCCAATAATCGGCTCGACCTTTGTGGACTACCTGAAACTCTTCGAGACCGACCCGGGAACCAGGGCAATTGTCATGTGTGGCGAGATTGGCGGAAGCGACGAGGAAGATGCCGCCGAGTACATTAAGACAATGAGCAAACCCGTGGTAGCCTTTATTTCAGGACGTACAGCACCTCCGGGCAAGCGCATGGGACACGCCGGAGCAATTATCTCCGGCAACACAGGTACAGCCCAGGGGAAAGTTGCGGCGCTACGGGAGGCAAATGCTCCCGTTGCTGATACAATTTTTGAGATTCCCGACCTGGTAAAAAAAGCGCTGGCTCAGCTATAAATATAAGGACAAATATGACCACGGCCCTGATTTACGATCCGATATTTTTAGAGTACATTACACCGCAGAACCACCCGGAGAAGCCGCAACGCCTGGAAATGGCAGTGAAAGTCCTGGAAGCGCTCAACTGGCTGGAAAGAGATGGATTAGTTCAGATTCCGCCACGTGCAGCCACCCAGGATGAGCTGGCCGCTGTACATGATCGTGAATATATCCAGCTGGTAAAAGCAGCGGCAGCAGAAGTAGCCGAGGAGGAGAAACGAGGAGGCCGCCAAACGCGCTTCTTTGCTACCGATACCTACATCTCTGCACAGTCATATGCGGCGGCTATCAAGGCCGCAGGTGCTCCACTAACCGCTTTAGATGCGATTATGAACGGCGAAATTGACAACGCTTACTGCCTGGTGCGCCCGCCCGGTCATCATGCTCTGCCCGAAGCGGCCATGGGCTTCTGCCTCTTTAACAATATAGCAGTGGCTGCACGCTACGCCATCGACCGCTATGGACTTGAACGGGTAATGATCATTGACTATGATGTGCATCATGGGAATAGCACGCAGGAAGTGTTCTACGATGACCCGCGTGTACTCTACTTTTCGATCCATCAAGCGCCTTTCTACCCGGGCACAGGACTCTCCAGTGAACGTGGAGAGGGTGCAGGGCTAGGTACGACGATTAATGTACCTCTACCGGCGAAAACTGGTTTCGAAACATACGAACCAGTTTTCCGGCAGGTGATGGCACCGGCTGCTGACCGCTTTGATCCGCAGCTTATCCTGGTCTCGGCCGGTTTTGATGCGCACTGGAGCGATCCGCTGGGTCAAATGAATATCTCTACTGCTGGCTTTGCGCAACTCACGGGTATTATCATTGAACTGGCTCAGTATCTCTGCAATGGACGCCTGATTATGGTGCAAGAGGGTGGGTATAATCTGGACGCCATGGGCGCTTGCGTTGCGACCTGTCTCAACTGGCTACTTGGTGATGATGCAGCAGTAGATAACCTGGGCCCGGCGCCTCATACACCTTTTCGCATCAATACCGATGTGCTGATCGCTGAGTTGCGCCGTATTCATAAGCTCACCGGCTATCGCATGCGTAATGCCCCCAAACCGGATGTTGAACGCTTACGACGAGAAATCAAAGGACCAGATGCCTAGCGCAAAACCACCGGAGATGAGAGGAAAAGGGGGTGCAGGGGACCTCCCCTGCCGGGGTGCAAGGGGTGTCCCCTTGTCTTTCCCTCTTCCCCAATGAGGTTGGGTGGTTATGCACTAGCAATGTGAGGAATCATGGCACGAAGTTTTGAAGAAGTGCGCATACTTACCAGTGGCGATATACCGCAAGTTAAACATTTGCTCGAAACTTCCGAATACATATACCAACGATTTACTCTAGATGAACTTCCCAGTATCCTCGCTCATTATCCAGCCCTGGGCGTGTTTAATGGATCATCGCTGCGCGGCTTTATCCTTTCTCAAACGCTACATGCCCCCTCGGCCTGGATAGCTGGATTTTGTGTCAGTTGGACAGAGAATCGGGCTTACGCCAGGTTACTGCATACTCTCCTTGAACAACTGGCACCCCACCTGGCTGCACAAGGGATACGCCACCTCCATTATTCCGGCAATGACGTTGAGAACGATTGGTTACACGATGTTTTACTGACACAGGGATTTGTGCCGTACCGCTCACTCTACGCTTACGACAAGTTTGATTACCTCATCCCTACCCAGGGCAATCAACAGGTCGTCATCCGACCTTTCCAGGCACGCGATATACCTGCATTGCTTAATATCGAAGAGGCCAGCTTTGAGGACCTATGGCGTTACGATGCAGTCTCGTTTCACGATATCGCTTCGACGCACCCGTACTTTGTAGTGGCAGAACTTGATGGCAAAGTAATTGGTTACCAGTTTAATGCACTGGATGACGAGTATGGCTACCTGGTGCGCATAGCAGTTCATCCATCGGCGAGGGGTCATGGTATTGGAGCCCGTTTAATGGCTGAAGCTATACGTTTTTTTGAGAAGGCCCGGGTGATACGTATTATGCTCAATACACAGGAAGATAACATCCAGGCCCATCGTCTCTACGAGTGGTTTGGCTTCATGCGTATCCAACAGGTGGGCTTCGTCTTACGAAAAAATTTGTAGGAGCCGGCTATTTCTACTACTCTACCAGGCCTAGTAGAGACCAGACGTCTAATGGGGCCGTCTTATTCTTCACACTCATAGGAGGAAGCCTGGAGGCCATGACATGCTGCCTCACCTGTAGGAATGTCGAATGATTCAGCAGGATGTTATTATCTAAAGTATTTTGTTGGAGGCGAGCCGCCACGTTGACTGCATCTCCAATCGCGGTATAGTTCTGCAAACGCCCCTGCGAACCAAGATTGCCCACAACCCCCAAACCTGAATTCACGCCAAAACCAAAGGCTATAGGTATCTCCTGTGGCTGATCCTGCTGGTATTTCTGTACCGCCAGGCGCATCTTCCAGGCAGCGCGCACCGCTCGCAGGGCATGATCGTCCTGGGGCAAAGGCGCGTTAAAAATTGCCATGAGCGCATCACCTATAAACGCCGTCAAAGTGCCTTCTTCATCCCAGATTTCCTTGACCATGATCTCAAGATAGCTATTGAGCAGATTCATCATCTGTTCAGGAGCCAGCCTCTCGCTCAATCGCGTATAGCCGCGGATGTCAGCGAAGACGACCGAAATTTCTTTGGTTTCTCCACCCAGATTCAGCGCCATTGGATCTTTAATCAACTGTTGCACGACCTTAGGATGAACGTAGCGTTCAAAGATGCGACGAATCTCTTTCGTCTGAGCTTCCGAGCGTTTAATCTCTGTGCGGTCATCGATGACAAGAGCTGTGCCAATAAGGGCGTTTTGTGTATCACGCAGTGCTGAGACATAGAGGTTCAGGCTGACTTCTCCCGCACCCGGAATAACACAATCGACCGAATTCGTCACCATTGTGCCATGTTCATGATAGATCCTGGCATTTTGCAGCAAATCAGCCAGGCCAACCTGGGACCGCTCAGTAAACACCTCTTGATAATGCCTGCCTACAGCGGACTTCGGATTGATGCGTAAAATCCTGGCTGCCGCGTCATTAAATGTGGTGACTATGCCCGACGAATCCGTGGTGATCACGCCATTGGCGATAGACGCAAAGATGTTGTCCATGTATTGCTTATCTTCATTGACCTTGCGTATCGTTTTGGTGAGGTCAGCGAAGAGACGGGCGTTGTCGATAGCAATAGCTGCCTGATTACAGAAGGCAAGCAGCAGTTCACGGTGTTTGGGGACAAACAGGTTGGCATTAATACGACTGTCAACATAAACGGCACCGATACAGTTATCGCGGACAACCAGGGGAGCGCACATGATGGAGCGAATGCCATAGGCCATAATGCTTTCCTGGGCCTTCAGAGCAGCATCAATCTGTGCATCGTCGGTAAGCAAGGGCTCCCGAGTGCGTACTACGCGATTTACCGTGCTGCGACTGATTTTGAAGGCCTTCTCATCAATGGTGCACTTGCGTTTATCACGGGCAATAGTGAACTCGAGTTCGTGGGTTGCCGGGTTTACCAGCATTAAGAAACCTCGTTCCGCATTGACGACACTGATAACCTGGTCCATGACCAGGCGCAGGACTTCATCAAACTCAAGTGTTGAATTGAGTACGCGCGCAATAGAGTAGAGTGTCTCCAGTTCGTTACGCTCACGCCTCAGAGTGCTAATACTCGTGTTGAGGGCTTCACGCTCACGCTCAAATGGAGCCTGGGAGCTTGCGAAAGGTGATTCAGCCTGTGCTTCCCCGCCATCCTGTCCTTGCAACAGGGTTAACACGCGCTGTATAGATTGATTAAGTCGCCCCAATTCCAGGTCCGCAAGACGACTAATGTGGAGAGTGTCACTGAGTAAACGGACGCGAGGATCGCTCCTCTCGCTGGCATACGTTGCCTCGACAGCCACCTCCATTTTATGTGTATGTTCATGTAATGAGCGCGAGATACGCACTAACGTATCTCCAATCTCGCGCAGGTCCTTGTTGGCCTTCCATGCTACATCGGGTGTTACGGTCAAACAATTTCCTCCATCCTAAAGCACAGCGGAGCCGGTGAAATAGTGTCTCGCCAAATTTCCCATGCAACATCAAGGTTGCAGGCGAAGGTAGAGAGCAGACCGCATAAGAAAAAGAAGGGCGTGCATCTCTCTATACTAAATACGTTGAGACCCTTCAATTATATCATAGCAAAATAAAGAGGGGTGCAGGGGGCGAAGCCCATAAGCGCGGACTTAAGCCCGTCACGCGAGCGGTGTGCCCTGTCAACCCGCTTCAAAGGGTGGCTGACTGAGCCACGCTCGCACCTGGGTCTCCTGATGCACCCGTCGGCGTGGACTCCCCCGACAAAAGCGGCGCAACCGGGGCAGACAGGCTTGCAAACGGGCTGCTGACCAATAGCCACGCACTTGCTGGGTGAGCAGGTCCAGACACAGGCTGACCACCAACCACCCACTGATGGGGCCAGCATACGGCGCTGTGCCTGCCCGCTTCTCGCTCCTGGGATCCTCCGTCGGCGGTTCAGACTCCTGCGCCTCTACAAGTGGGTGTGGTGTCCCAGCTGACTCTGGATCCTCCGTGGCTGCCAGGGCCAGCTGCCCACGGATCTGATGGGCTTCCTGCTCCTGCAGCGCCCAGGCAATCAGCCGCAGGCGGATGGTCGCTTCCACCGTCTCTGGGTGCGAACTCGCCACCTCTCCCAGGTGCAAGAGTTGCTTCATGCGCTTGTAGAGCACCTCCGTGTGCCAGCGTGCGCGGTACAAGCGCAAGACCTCCTGCGCGCTCCACGCCTCGGCCGGCAAGCTGGTCACCAGCCACAACCAGCCAGCCGCCTTCCATGCCTGCTCGGAGACGCTTCTGCCATTCTTGTTCGCCTTCTTGAGCAGATGCTCGCGTGCCTTGTCGGCCTCTTCCGGCGACAAGCGCCGGATGATCACGCGCACCTGCCCACGCTCTCCTTCCCAGCGATACCAGCAGTCCCGACGACAGATCGGCTCGCTCGTGTGCTCGGCCCACGCCAGCAAGTCGATGGCCTGGCCCTGCTCGTCTTCCACCGGGAAGCTTTTGAGCACGAAACGCAGCACCACCCACGCTCCCTGCTGACTGGCTCGCCACACCGAGCAGCGAAAGCCATACCCGCGGTCGGCAATCACGATATCTCCCGCGCACAACTGGTCGTACGAGAGCCCCTCGCCGCCATGCCGATCGGTGAGACTGACCTGGCAGAGCCGACCGGCACGCAGATCATAGGCCGTATGCAAGCGCCAGTCGTCTCCCGTGCCCCCCACCTGGCGAATGCAGGTGGCATCCACGATCAACACCCGTGCGACCGGCCGCTGGCTCAACCAGTCACAAGGGACTGGACTGCTGATCAGCTCTCCGCATAGCCACAACAGCCAGGCATTGGCCTGCCGCAGACGCTTGCGCCAGGCTTTCTCGCACATATCGGCCAGTCCAATGAGCACGGCCCACGCCCCCAGGCGCGCGACCAGAGGTGGCACAGAGCACGTAGGCCAGTAAAGCCCGTAACAAATCCGTGGGGCTCTTGATCGCCCGCTTGCGTCTCCACGCGTGGTACTTGAACGCTTGCTCCTCCAGATCCGGAGGCAACTGCGCGACGACCTCCTGTTCCCACTGGCTGTCCAGCCACCTACAGTGTTGCTCTTCTCCGCTCACTGGCGTATCATAAAGCGACGTTGACATGGATCCTCCTTCTGATGAGTGCAGCTCACACGCTTTTCACTCTATCTTAGCAGGTTCCTGTCTTTTTTTCTCCTTCCTTTCCTTAAGTCCGCGCTTATGGGGCGAAGCCCCTTGCCGGGGGCGCGGGGGTGTCCCCCGAATCTTCCTCCTCCCTTTGTTCGCCTCCGCAGGAGGCAAGTTATGAGTGGATGTCAGACTCCATGCTCTTGCAGGTACGTGGTGAACGACACAGGCCTAAAGCCAAAATCGCGTTCAACACTATTCAAGTCGGTAGTGTTATTAAAGGAGAAGAGAGTCATAGCGGCTCTGGTTAAAGGTGGTTTCGGCAATACAGCCTCCATAACTGCTGCACCTATACCTACCAATACTGTGGGCGCCGGGGCTTTGATGCGCGTCTTGTGCATCGCCCGGAGCAATTCGTCTATCACCTGGGTAAACGAGTAATAAGCAGGGCCGCCAATGGTAAAGGTTTTACCTGTGGTACGTGCCGGATCCTCCAGGGTTTTAACAATCACCGTCACGACATCTTCCACATAAATTGGTTGAAACAGGACCTTGCCTCCACCAATGAGCGGCACAACAGGGGCAGAGCTAATGAGTCCTGACAGGCCCTTGATGAAGGGAGCATTTTTACCAAACAGGACGGACGGTTGGATGATCGTCCAGTCCAGGCCGCTATCCTTGAGCATTTTCTCTGCAAGATAGCGACCCTGCATGTAGCTGCCGGGTTTATCAGGTCTGGTGCCCAGGCCGCCAATTTCAATGATGCGTTTAACGCCAGCATTTTTAGCCGCTTTAATTAGATTTGAGGTGCCCTGGACATTAGTTTTTTCGTACGAATTCCCCGCCGATTGTTTTTGATCAGCCGTAATAAAGGCGGCGTGGACGATGGTATCAACACCCTGCACGGCGGCCTCTAACGAGGCCGGTTGAGTTGTATCACCTTCCACCAATTCAACCTTATCAGCAGGTAGAATGCTTGCTGCGCGGGAAGTATTGCGCACCAGGCAGCGAGGGCCCTGGTCAACTAAGCGAGATACGAGGTGCCGTCCGATGTAGCCGGTCGCACCAGTAATAAGTATCATCAGAACCTCCTTTGTTAAGAATGCTACCACAAGTATAGCTTACGGCCAGAGAAGAAGCCAGAGGGTTGAGACATGAAAGGAGAGGTGAGCATACCCATGTCTACCGCAATGATTCGGCGGGAAGCACAATGCGGACGGTCACTCCTTCACCGGGAGCGCTTTTGACCGTCAAGCTGCCGCCGGCTATGGCAAGCAGGGCGCTATGAGTGAGCAGACCACCGCCGGTACCTGTGGTGGAACTGCTGGCGGAGATGATACCAACGCCATCGTCGGCCACGACCACTTCCAGGTTTGGCTCTGGTTGGCTACCCGGTTGGCTACAGTTTGCCTTGAGGGTGAGACGCAAACGGCGATGTACGTCTGTACCGCGAGCGTGACGTGCCGCGTTGCGCAGGGCTTCTTGCACAGCAGCAAAAATAAGTTCAGCAATCGCTGGAGGCGTCACCTCGTCGATACAATGGGCCGTCTCTTCAGAGACACACCACTCAACCTCATCAAATGCGTGCTGAAAATCTTGCTGGAGCATGGCGCAAATGGCGTCCATCAAGCCATCACGCTCTAAGCGGTGGGGGGCGCCTGGTGCAGTGGCGCGCATCAAAGCAGCCAGGCGCCGGTGCGCATCACTGATCATATCCACAGCCTCATTCAGCACCTGTCCTGGGGAAGAAGTATTTACCTCTTCTTGTGGCGAGGGGAGAGAATCTGAATGAATAAACGAACGGAGCGTTTCCAGGTGCAAAAGGGCCAGATGCATTTGCGGTAGAATATCGTCGTGCAGGATACGGCGCTGCTGGGCCCCCAGTAACTTCACATCGACAATACGACGTCGCAGTAAACCGGCCACGGCTTGCATAGCTTCATGATCCCCAAGAGCATCAAGGATACGCTGACCGCAGGCATGCGCCAGGTTCATATCCTCATCGGTAAAGGCACCACCATCCTCGCGAGGACCCAGGTAGAGCATGGCAACAAGGCCAAGCTCATCATAAATGGGCAATACCCAGCAGATCATTGGTTGCCCATTGATGGTCAACTGCACGCGAGCAGGAGCGAGATTCCCTTTTCCTGCCCTTATGGAAGAGACACCGTGCCTAAATTTGGGCCTGGGTTTGGGCACGGCATATAGGGATTGCTCCCTGGCACCCTCAGGCCATCGGTAACTGAAGGTACGCCGTACCGAACCGGCCATGACGGTCAAACGCGCACATTGTACGGCTAAGGCATCCCGGCACAAGTGAAAAAAGAGGTCTTCCAGGCCTTGCTCGGTCTTCTGCAGATCGGTATTTAACCAGTGGCGCACGTTGGTGCTGCGTAAAAATGGACCCAGGAGAG